>OOAA01000065.1_pt1 | contig 80774 bp, 69 predicted proteins | sample 1671671 | NCBI WGS metagenome assembly OOAA01 (sample SAMN06348180, study PRJEB24527) | human gut metagenome | biome: human gut; feature: ankylosing spondylitis patient; material: feces | host: Homo sapiens | place: China | collected 2015-10 | reverse complement strand
TAAAGATTTTCACCTCTTTATTTTTCCAAGTGCAAATATAATAGAAAGGGCAGAAACTCCTAGCCCAGGGCATCGCCCTGGGTAATAATGGATGCAAGCCTGCTGCCCGACTGGTGCCATAGCAGCAGGTAGCACCAGAAAAAATCGTAAAAACTACGATAAAAAACCTCTATCAGCCAAAAATCGGCTTGATTTTCTCTCCAAAGGCCTGAATCTTCAACGTACTTTCAGCCTTGTCTCTACCAGTCTTCAGCAAATGACTGTCGAGATGTCAGAAACCACCCATAATCTTCCAGACACGGGTAATACCCAGCTTGAAAGCTATCTGGTATGCCAAATATCCCTTCTTCGTCCAAGAAAGATGATCAGGCTGATAGTTCTCATCCAACACTCCCGCATCCTGCATTTTGGAAATGGTTAGGACAACAGTCGCCGAATGTTTATAAATGCGCGAAAAAATCTATAAAATAAATCCACATGGATTCTTTAACAGAACTTTTGCCCAAGTTCTAACTATTTTTTGTACTTTTGCAACGTGTGCCTATTGCGCATATTTCAAGCTTTATAAATTGCATATTTCAAACTATATAAATAAGGAGGGAAACGATGTTATACCATTTCTTGGAGACACAGTTTTTGGTAAGTCTGCTGCGAAGAAACAGCTTCCGGACTTCTCCACCGGAACTATGGAGTAAAAAAGTGAGAAATCCGGCATATATCTACAGTAAACAGCGATTCATTTCATTCACACGGAATAGGAATCCGCTGGAAGGATACCCCGTCCTGATGCTGAGCGGCATGAATCATGCTGCCTTCGGCAGCATTTTCTGCAGAGTGACGCTAGATCGCCATACACTCAAGAACCATTCGAATTTCAAGTCTAAGAATGGGAAGCAGCATCAGTTCAAGGTGGCTCCCATCGATTATTCGTACAATGAGTTTAGGTATGAAAGCTCCAGCATCAAGGAAGATTATGAAGTAGATGCCCAGAATGGGAAGGAGTGGATGATGAAATCGGATTCCTACTTTGAGAATATGTATGGAGAGATAGATGGGGAATCTTCGGAAGATTGTGTAGGAATTCTTTCGGATATGTATTCTCATGCCTATTCCCAGGCGGAAGAAAGGCTGACCACTGATGTTGTATTTATTCCGAATGCCAACAGATATATCAGATGCGTGGATATCTACGTCAGGGAGAACATGCAGCGGTTATCAGCCAACCTGGGAGTCCCATTTTATCTGCATCAGATCAGTGATGATGACTGGAGGGGGATTGTCCAGATACGGAAGTACTGTCAAAAGCTGAATATTCCCCTGCACTTCTATGATTCGCTGGATTATTTCAAGGGGCAGAGGCAAGCGTTCGAAATCCCGTATTCCCAAATCGCAGATACTCACAAAATGTATAAGAACAAGCTAAACGGACAGCAGAAGAATATATAAACGATAAATTACATCACGAATAAATATGTTACAGAACAATCATCATAATTTGGCGGAATATCTTTCCGACTTTTATCGCTATCTGACAATGCAGGATGGCGTGAATGCTCATTCCCGCACCAATTACATCTCCTGGCTAAAGTTTCTGGATTCCCAGGGATATGCTCTGGAGCAGCTCAATAGCCAGGATGACATCATGGATATACTAGCTAATGAAAAACTTCTGCAAAAGGATAGAGAAAAATATACAAAGGACAAGGATCTCAGCAATTTCAAGGCTGCACTGAACAGATTCCTGCAATTCAGAAAATCTGACTATGCCCACCAGCAGGAGGAAACCGTATTGGCGGAAATCAATCAGGTTCGGAATAATTATACATTAACAGAAACGGAGCGTGAGGCGATAGTGAAATCCAGAATCGGACAGGGGTATTTCAGAGATCAGCTTGTAAACTATTGGCACGGCTGCTCTATCTCTGCATTCCAGCATTATGATTTGTTGATAGCTTCGCATATCAAGCCTTGGAAGGATGCAGATAATCAGGAGCGTATTGATATGTACAACGGCTTGCTGCTTCTGCCTAATTATGACAAGTTATTTGATAGGGGTTACATCTCTTTCAAGGATGATGGCAGCATCATTTATTCAAGATATCTTGATGCTTCCGACCGCCGACTGCTGGGAATGGATAATCAGGTGCATCTTTTGAAGACGGAAGATCGTCATCACCGTTTTTTAGAGTATCACCGTGAACATTGCCTGATGCTATAACCGTCTCCATCGAAGGAGGCAGAACCTCGCAAGCAAGCACCACGCCGCCTGAGCCAATAGTTATTGGAGATAAAAGCTTTTGCCCTTACAGGGCGCAAGGGTGTATTTCGTTAATACCCAGGGCGTTGCCCTGGGCTAGGAGCTTCTGGGCCTTCAGCCCGTACTTGATCCACATACAAAAGTTCAGATATTATTTCAAAAAAAGTTCAATCAGCCCACTGCCTACAACTTCATTAGTTCAGCCTTTCTTTGTTTTTCCGGTAATGCCGAAATGTCTAGCAAGCGCTTGCCAAACTGATGGAGTACAGGATTATCCATCCCTTCTGTAAGATCAAGAATATCAACAGACAGATGGAAACACAATTCACTAAATTTTCTGAAGTTTTCATGGCGTTTCTGAAAATCAGCCTTCAACATCGGGAATGTAGCGACATCTTTTTTAAAATTCTCCACTCTTCGTTTTTCATACAAAAAATTGTCATCAGACTTGTTGCCAGGATAATTATCCAGACGCTGATCATATAACAGCTCTGCCAAGTTCAACAGCTGCTCGGTATACAGCATGTCAAAGGATACAAAGGTATGATGCAATATATACGGATCGTAATCGGCAATTTCAGAGAAGGAACAACCATTGGGAAATATCGTAAAGCTCTCCATGCCGAGCTTTGGATGCTCCACTATCTTAAAAAACGATTCAACAAACTGAGAGCGTATAAAATGCTTCACTATATCCATCATCTGTAATGAAGAATCATGAAGGTATCGCTCGTTGTAACGCTGAAAAAAATGATGAGTGAAAAACTGCACATGAATCCATGGCAATACCGTATGTGAATATACAGCCATATTGAGCTCACCCTTATATAGGAAAACACAGCAAACATTAATAAAAGGACCATTTTCCCGTGTTTCCTTCTTATTCCTGCTTAATGGTGTAAGCAGCATCTTGTTGTGTCTGGGAGATGTCCACTCCATGGTCTTGAACAAGAGCTTGCCATTAGGTCGGTTCATAACCTCTTTCATATACTTCTTAACGGGCAGGTGGATTTGGTATCTGACTACGTTCTTATAATCCTCTTCCAATTCCTTTGCAATATCTGCATAGCTCATTGTATCTGTTATCATACTAATTTATTAAGTGATTCATATTCCATAAGTTCTCACTAAAGCGGAGGGCAGCCTAGCCATGACAGCGAAGACCAAAGAGATCTTCTGCAAAGATAAGCTTTTTCTACGATATATGCAAATCTTTGAGCGTTTTTTCGAGAGGCATCCTTGCAGTTTTATTTACATCAGAAGAAGCCACACGGAGATTATCTGTTGATACAGACACGAAGCTGGAATTTGGCTCGGTTTGACTCAATTACTCAGTTACTCAATTACTCAGTTTCTTTCTAGACCCCTACACCTGGAACTTGGTTACAAATTGAAAGTATATTTTTTTATATTATATATTTATTATAAATATATAATATACTATCTATACAAGAAGAAACATACGGGCAGAATAAAACTGAGTAATTGAGTAACTGAGTAATTGAGTACGATTTCGAGGAAGAATGACAGACGCCTTATAATGGGTTAAATGATTATTTAATAGTAGTTTAGACTGAATCTCTATGTTTTTATGCCAGCAACTCTATATTTCTCTCTTCTCTATCTTACGAGTTAGGATTATTAACGTAGTTTCAAATTGAAAGCTGCTGAAAATCGGCCCTTATCACATCTTGAAATTTGGTGGTTCCAGAAAAAAGCCGTATCTTTGCACCGTCATTCAGAGATAAGGCGCCAATCGGATGAGTGATAAAAAACTGAATGAGTAACCATTAAAAATTGAATTATTAACCCTTTAAAAAACTGATTGATTATGGGACAAGGAACTAGTAAGTATCGTAAGATTATGCGTACCCCTCAGACGGGTGAGAACGCAGGTAAGAAGCTCTGGTATGCTACTGCCGTGAGCGATCGTGAGATGAGTTTCGAGGATTTCGTGACTCATATCTCCGAGCACAACTCGCCATACAGCCGAGGCACCATCCACGGTGTGCTGATGGACACCCTCGACTGCCTGAAGCATCTGATTCTGGACGGCAAGAGCGTTCGTTTCTCCGACCTCGGATTGTTCTCCATCGGTATGACTTCACGTGGCGAGGTGAGCAAGGAGAAGGTGACGGCGGCTAGCGTGCAGGGCGTGCACCTGATTGTAAGAAACACGAAATCATGGAGCAACGCTGAGCTGAAGAAGCTCACCAAGATCGTGGCATACGATGACTATACCACCGGGGCTGAGGACGGCGGTGGAACTGAGAACACGCCGAGCGGTGGTGGTACCAGTCAGGGTGCTGGCGGGGAGACCAACAAGGATAACGGCGGAACATCGCAGGGTGGCGGTGGTACTAGCCAGGGCACTGGCGGGGGAACTGACAGCGGAACTGACGGCGGCGGCGACAACGTAAATTTTTAAATCTAGGTTGATGCGGATTGCAAATCCGCAGAGCCAAAATAGGTTAGGACGTTTTTTAACGGCGGATTGCAAATCCGCCGAAACGCCTAACGGAATTAATCACTAATCACTAAAAAAACTGCGTATGAAGAAAGAAACTTGGAAAACTGTATTTCAGATAGTACTATCTATCTTGACTGCCATTGCCGCCTCTCTAGGCGTGACGAGCTGTATGGCTTAACGCATCGAAGCAAAAAAGGCTTCATGGGTTAACACATCAAATAAAAAAGTGCCGGTAGGATTCACCTATCGGCACTTTTGCTGTATATGAATATCCTTGCTGTATATGAATTTCCTTATTGGAATCCTTTTCCTAGATGCCTCTAGCCTTATAGATTTTATCCTTGGCATCATTGATTTCCTGGAACTTCTTCTCGGCGGCACGGCGAACATCCTCGCCCAGAGCTGCTACCTTATCGGGGTGATGCTTGAGCGCCATCTTGCGATAGGCTGCCTTCACCTCGTCGTTGGAAGCGTCTGGGGAGACGCCGAGGATGCGGTAGGCATCTTCCAGCGAAGTGGCTGAAGAGCCACCGCCATGCATGCCCAGCATCTGATCTACATCCGATGCTTCCAGACCCATGTGGAGGGCTACTTCCTTCAGCGCCTGAACCTCCTCAGGAGAAACCACATTGTCTGCCTGGGCTATCATCACGAGGAAGTTGAGCAACTGCAGGCGCTGCTCGTACATCATGTTGGCACGTATCTGATGACAGCTGTCCTGTATCACCGTGCGATATTGCTGCATGCCCATGCGCTTCTGCTGCTCGAAGAGCTTGAGGAGGATTTCCTCGCCCTGCTGCTTCGCTGCCATACCGAAGTTCTGGAGTAGGAACCGGCGCACCAGCTCCATCTCTGAATGCATGATCCTGCCATCTGCATTGATAATGTATGAGGCGAGAACCAGAAGCGAGAACATAAAACTATTTCGCTCTCCCTCGTAGGCGTGCTGCTGACCGTAGCCGCCGTAACTTCCGTTTCCATATTCTCCGCTGCCATATCCGCTGTAAGCTTCGTAGGCGTTGGAGTATTCTCTGTTGTTATGTCCCTCACTGCCAGGCTTGTTGACCTCGTCTAGCCCATGGTCGAAGAGCGATCCGAGGGCGAATCCTGCAAGGGCGCCAAGAGGTCCTGCGGTGATGAATCCCAGAAAACCTCCTATCCATTTTCCTGCTGCCATATATGCTGATTTTTCTGAATGATAATCAAGTTGAAAAAAGCCCCCGACTTCTGCCGTATGCTAAGAAAGAAGCATGCAACTTCGGAAGGGGGCAAGTGCTGACTATTTAGAGGTATCTTTTTTATTTCTCGAAATAGTAGAGGAACTGGGCAATACCAGAAAGTGCTGGCTTGCGCTGGCCTTCTATCTCGATGGTAAACTTGATGCTGGTCTTGCAGATACCACGGAGATTCTGAATATCATGGAGTGTTGCCACGAGGCGAACACGTGAACCGGTGATGACCGGCTGACCGAAACGCATTTCATCCATACCATAGTTTACGAGCATCTTGATGTTGTTTACCTCGATGATCTGCTGCCAGAGATATGGCAGTACAGAGAGGGTGAGGTAGCCGTGAGCGATGGTGCTGTGGTAAGGGCTTTCTACCTTGGCGCGCTCTACATCTACGTGAATCCACTGTGGATCGAGGGTTGCGTCTGCAAACTTGTTGATACGGTCCTGGTCGATCTGCAACCAGTCTGATTCACCTAATTTCTCACCGAGGTGAGATGCAAAATCCTCATAGGAATTGATTACTAACTTTGCCATTTTTATCTTTTTTTTAATTGTTATTTGCGATATTTTTAAAGCTTTTGCCCTTTCAGGGCGACAGGCTTGCTTGCCTGTTTACCCAGGGCGGTGCCCTGGGCTAGGAGCTTTTGCCCTTTCAGGGCGTTCTTCTAGTCTCTTCGGAAGATATCCCGGGTATAGACTTTTTCCTTCACATCATCGAGGCATTTATCGTATCTGTTGGCGATGATCGCCTGACTCTGCTTCTTGAAATCCTCCAGGTCGTTTACCACGCGGCTGCCGAAGAAGGTGGTTCCGCTCTTCAGCGTAGGCTCATAGATGATAACCTGGGCACCCTTTGCCTTGATGCGCTTCATTACGCCCTGGATGCTGCTCTGGCGGAAATTGTCGCTGTTGCTCTTCATCGTGAGGCGATACACTCCGATGGTGCAAGGCTTCTCTTCCTCCTCGCGGTAGTTGTTCTGGTTGGCGTAATCGTAGTAGCCTGCCATGTGGAGCACTCGGTCGGCGATGAAATCCTTGCGGGTGCGGTTGCTCTCTACGATGGCCTGGATCAGATTCTCGGGCACGTCGGCATAGTTTGCCAGCAGCTGCTTGGTATCCTTCGGCAGACAGTAGCCGCCATATCCGAACGACGGATTGTTGTAGAAGGTGCCAATGCGAGGGTCCAGTCCCACACCCGATATGATGGCCTGGGTGTCGAGTCCCTTCATTTCGGCGTATGTGTCCAGCTCGTTGAAGTAGCTTACCCGGAGCGCCAGGTAGGTGTTGGCGAAGAGTTTCACGGCCTCTGCCTCTGTGAGTCCCATGAAGAGGGTGTCGATGTTCTCCTTGATGGCTCCCTCCTGCAGGAGTTCTGCGAAGAGATGCGCCGCCTGGTCGAGTCGCTCATCTCCTGCCGGTCTGCCCACGATGATGCGGCTAGGGTAGAGATTGTCGTAGAGCGCCTTGCTCTCGCGCAGGAATTCCGGGGCGAAGATGATGTTCTCGCTGCCCATCTTCCGGCGTATGTTCTCGGTGTAGCCCACTGGGATGGTGCTCTTGATGACCATGATGGCATCGGGGTTCACCTCCTTGACCAGCTGGATGACCTCTTCTACATGCGATGTGTCGAAGTAGTTCTTCACGGGGTCGTAGTTGGTTGGCGTGGCGATTACCACGAAGTCGGCATCCCTGTAGGCTGCGGCTGCATCGGTAGTAGCCTTGAGGTTGAGCTTTTTCTCTGCCAGGTATTTCTCGATGTATTCGTCCTGGATAGGCGAGCGGCGGTGGTTGATGAGTTCCACCTTTTCGGGAACCACATCCACAGCCACCACCTCGTGATGCTGGCTCAGCAGCGTGGCGATGCTCAATCCTACATAGCCTGTTCCGGCTACGGCTATCTTTATATTTTCTTTTGCCATTACCTTTTTTATATTTAAATTGCTGCAAAGGTAATAATAAATAGGTAGAATGCAAAATGTTGCGCCGATTTTTATTAAAAAATAACTGAAATGGCGGCTAAAAAAGCCCTTCAAAATTTGCGTATTTCTGAGCATCTGTACGATTGGCCGGAAATACGCAAATTTTGGAGGGGGATAAATGGGGCGTTTTGGGGGTGATGATGCAGTGATGGGAGAGAAGCTGGGTGTCTGCCTTTCTGTCTGATTTTCCTATATTGTCAATAAATCAGAATAGTCGGGAATCTCTTCGAGAAATAAATATTTTTTATCGTCGTAATCCATCCGGCAGATATAGTGCTCCAGTCCGTTGCTCACCACCAGATAATCTACGTGGAGCAGGAGATTATATACCGAAATCTGATCGAACACCTTCTGCGTGATGGGGATGTGCGGTGCCTTGTATTCGATAATCATCCTGGGGCGGAGCTCGCGGCTGTAGAGCACGCTGTCGGCACGCAGCACCTTGTCGCCGCATTTCAGCTGAATCTCGTTGGCGAGCAGCGAGGCAGGGTAGCCCTTGTGTTCGATGAGATAGTGTACGAAGTGCTGGCGCACCCATTCTTCGGGCGTGATGGCTACGTATTTCCTGCGCAGCACATCCAGTATCTTGGGCTGCTGTTTCGTGCCCGAAACCTTCATTTCGAAGGTTGGTAAGTTCAAGCGAATCATTTTTTATACCTTATTATATATATAGTTCGATTTATTTTTGTACCTTTGCAAATGGATTGCAGGCTGTATTCTCTGTGCAGACAGATGAATGGCAGGCTGGAATCACAGTGCAAAGATACAAAAAATAAATCAATGGCAGAAAAGAAAAATGCAATAAGTTACGAGTCGATCATGAAAGATCTCAAGGCTCGGAAGTTTGCGCCCGTGTATGTTCTGATGGGCGACGAACCTTTCTATATAGACAAGATCTGCGATTATATCGCCGAAAACGTGCTCCAGCCGGAAGAGCGGGACTTCAACCAGACCGTGCTTTTCGGGGCAGATACTACGGCGGTGCAGGTGGTGGATCAGTGTAAGGGATATCCGATGATGGCGGAATTCAGGGTGGTGATTGTAAAAGAAGCACAGAATCTGAAGAGTCTGGATGCCCTGGAAAAGTATCTTGAGAAACCGGTGAAATCCACCGTTCTCGTCATCTGTAACAAAAACGGCAGTATCGACCGCAGAAAGAAGTTCATCCCGAGAGCCGAACAGGTGGGAGTGGTGTTCGAGAGCAAGAAGCTCTACGACCGTCAGCTCCCGGGTTTCATTGAAACCTATCTCAAGGCTCGCAAGGCAACCATCGAACCGAAGGCGGTGCAGATGGTGGCAGACCATATCGGAGCCGATCTTCATCGCCTCACCTCCGAACTCGACAAGCTGCTCATCTCTCTTCCTGACTCCGACCGACGGGTGACTCCGGATGTGGTGGAACGTGAAATAGGAGTGAGCAAGGACTTCAATGCTTTCGAACTTCGCAGCGCCATCATCCAGCGTGATGTTTTCAAGGCAAATCAGATAATAAACTATTTTGACAGCAACCCGAAGTCGGGTTCGCTCTATGCGCTCCTCCCGTTGCTCTTCAGTTATTTCCAGAATCTGATGATAGCCTATTATGCTCCGAATAAGCAGAACGAAAATGAGCTTGCAAAATTCCTGGATTTGCGCGGAACCTGGGCGGTGCGCGATTATACGATGGGAATGAGAAACTATTCCGGAGTGAAAGTGATGCAGATAATCGAGAAGCTGAAAGAGGTGGATGCGAAGAGCAAGGGCATCGATAATCCGTTTACTTCGGCAGGCGAATTGATGAGAGAACTCATCTTTTTCATCCTCCATTAGGCTGCTTTTCGGCTCCAAAAATCCGTCGATGGGCGAGGGTGGGAGAGAGGCTGATTTTTACTCCTCCTTCGTCTTGTCGGAGAAATGAAATGATCTAGAATCGGGGAGGGCGTTTAGCTTCCTGAAAGTGGTGAAAATAGCGTTCGTTATCGAGAAAACGGGCGCTATTTTTTTTGTTTTTCTCGTGGGGAATCTCTCGTTTGGATGGATTTCTCATCTAGATGGGCATTTTTCAGTTTTTACTGAAATCGTAGTTAACTATAATGAATATCAGATAGTTAACGAAAATAACCCCCTTCAATACTCGCATTTTTGAGCAAAACCCGACCAACGGGCTTGAAAACGCTCAAAATGGAAAAATTTGCCATCCTCAGACCCTCTTTTTTTAGTGTTTGCATTTATTAAGGTTTATGTTTCTGTAGTTTAGTGATATAAATGTATGTTTTGTAAATCGCTATTTATGTTTACGAATCTAAATCAAAGAAAACTAAATCGAAGGAAAAAGAGAGTGAATTTATAAACATAAATGTAAATCGGGCGGTTTTGAAATATGAATGTATAAATATACAAACGAGTTATCGAAGTAAAAACATATTGAAACCCAGTGTTTTATAGATTTCTGTTGTTTTGAGTAAGGTTGCGATTTTGCATTTGTCACAAGAAAGATGCATAAAAGTGGCTGAAATGCCTATTTATAGGGAATAAAGGCTTTGATACTCAGTGAATTAAGAGTTTTAAGTAAAGAATATCATTGTAAAAGCATTAGATTACTAAAGTTAGATTTGTAAATCTAAACCATAAAACTAAGAAAGCGAAGATTGGAAGTTTAAATTTGTAAATACAAACCTAAAGTTTAAAAAACAAAATTTTTCCCGAAAAGTTTGGTAAAACCAAATTTTTGCTTTATCTTTGTAAAATCTAAGAAAAATGGGGCAAAAACGGCCCTGTTCGGAAATAAAACATCGTAAAAAATCAAATTCAAACATAGTGATGAAAGACAGAATCAGACAGATTATGGAGGACCAACACCTCAACCAACAGAACTTCGCGCAGCTCATCGGAAAGTCGACGGCGACCCTGAGCAGCATCTTCAATGATCGCACAAAACCATCGCTCGACATCGTGGATGCAATCAAGAAAAAGTTGCCTCAGGTGAACCTTGAGTGGTTGCTTTATGGTACTCCTCCTATGTATATTAATAAGGTGGCAGGTGCCCAGGCGGGTGCTTCAGCCAGAGGTGAAAATGGAGCGGACGATGATTCGCTCGATATGTATGGAGACGCTGTAGGTGTGGCTGGTACAGGCGCTTCGGCAGCAGGCATGAGCGGAAGCCATGGGGGCATAGGTGGCGCTGGCGGCGTGGTGGAGCCTACCCTGGATTTCGGGGGCAGCGAGGGATCCGACTCCCCTACTTCTCCATCGCTCTTTGACCAGCCTCAAACACACGGTGTAAAAAGGACACCTAAAAATATCGCCAATGCTGCGGTTAAATATGTGGACAAACCGCAGCGTAAGATTACCGAGATCCGCATCTTCTACGATGACCAGACCTGGGAGACTTTCGTTCCGAAGAAATAGACCGGTGCTCTGCTGTCGGGAATAAGGTGGCAATAAAGAAGAAATAAAGAAGGAATAAAGTAAGAGGGGGAGCTGAAAAAATCACTCTTTCTCTTTGTAAAGTTCGAATTTTGTTGTACCTTTGCACTGCCTATATATATAGGTATAACAGCAAGCATTAAATGTGCATTAACAGCAAGCATAAATAACAAGCATTAACAACAAGCATTAAAATAGCAATAAGATGAAAAAATATGTTCTAGACCTTAAGGTGGTTTCTGTAGAAGCACTCAGCGATAAGCACGTATTGATTAAGCTTACCGACGAGAAGCCTCTGCCGGAAATCCTGCCTGGACAATTCGTAGAAGTAAAGGTAGATCATTCGCCTGCCACCATGCTTCGCCGTCCTATCTCCATCAATTTCGTGGATAGAGAAACCAACCAGCTCTGGCTGCTCGTTGCCATGGTGGGCGACGGAACCCGCCAGCTCGGAAAGCTTCAGGCTGGCGATACGCTCAACTGTATGCTGCCTCTGGGCAATGGTTTCACCATGCCTACAGAGAAGAGCCAGAAGTATCTCCTCGTGGGTGGTGGCGTAGGTGTGGCTCCTCTGCTCTACTTCGGAAAACTCATCAAGGAGTTTGGTGCTGATGTAACCTTCCTGCTGGGTGCCCGCAAGGCTTCCGACCTGCTGGAGCTGGATGAGTTTGCCAAGATAGGAAAGGTATGTATCACTACCGAGGATGGCTCTGCCGGCGAGGTGGGTTTCGTAACCAATCACTCTGTGCTGGAGAACGAGCAGTTTGACATGATCTCTACCTGCGGTCCGAAGCCGATGATGGTGAGCGTGGCTCGCTTTGCCAAGAAGGCTGGTGTGGAGTGCGAGGTTTCCCTGGAGAACAAGATGGCGTGCGGCGTAGGTGCCTGCCTCTGCTGCGTGGAAAAGACCACCGAGGGTCATAAGTGCGTTTGCAAGGATGGTCCGGTCATCAACATCAAGCAGCTCACCTGGGATATCTAAACCAGATGCTTCTGGTAGATAATTGTAATAGAATATTATTTGATTAAGAAAGATTATGGCTGATTTAAGTGTAAATATAAAGGATTTGAAGCTGAAGAATCCAGTGATGACTGCATCGGGAACTTTCGGCTACGGATTGGAGTTTGCTGATTTCGTTCCGCTGGAGGAAATCGGAGGTATCATCGTAAAGGGTACTACCCTGGAACCACGCGAGGGAAATGACTATCCACGCATGGCTGAAACTCCACAGGGAATGCTCAACTGCGTGGGTCTCCAGAACAAGGGTGTGGAGTACTTCTGCGAGCACATCTATCCTCAGATCAAGGACATCGATACCAATATGATTGTAAACGTGAGCGGACACTCGCCTGAGAGCTATGCGGAGTGTGCGGCACGCGTGAATGAGCTGGACAAGATTCCTGCCATCGAGCTGAATATTTCCTGCCCTAACGTAAAGGATGGCGGTATGGCTTTCGGCGTTACCTGCGAGGGTGCTGCAAGCGTGGTGAAGGCGGTGCGCAAGGTGTATGACAAGACCTTGATCGTGAAGCTTTCGCCTAACGTAACCAGCATTGCCGACATCGCCCGTGCGGTAGAGGCTGAGGGTGCCGACTCTGTTTCGCTCATCAACACCCTGATGGGTATGGCGGTGGATATCGAGAAGCGCCAGCCGCTGCTGAGCATCCGTACAGGTGGTTTGAGTGGCCCTTGCGTCAAGCCGGTGGCATTGCGCATGGTTTACGATGTGGCTCATGCCGTGAAGATTCCGGTAGTAGGACTGGGCGGTATCCAGAATGCCAAGGATGCCATCGAATTTATGATGTGTGGTGCTACAGCCATCGAAATCGGTACTGCCAACTTCATCGATCCTGCCGTAACCAAGAAGGTGAAGGATGGTATGAACGAGTGGCTTGATGCTCACGGCTGCAAGTCGGTGACTGAAATTATCGGTGCCATCAAGTAAATGCTGGTCGCCAACAGATCAATTACACATTATTATATATAAGCGACCCCAGAACTATCTGTTTTGGGGTCACTATAAAGGTTCAGGTTAATATATAAATTAATATATAAAAGAGGTATGATGGATTTGAATGATATGAATCCCGTTCTGCTCGTAGCAGCTATTACGCAGCAGATAGCGGAACAGGAGAAGCGCGCAGCGGCTTGCAGCGAGGATGCTGAGAACAAGGCTGCGCTGAGCAAGAACCTGCTGAGACGAGGCAATCTGCTGATGCAGATGGGCGATAAGGAGGGAGCCGGAAAGGATATGCAGAGATATCTGCAGCTGAATCCCGAGAAGATAGAGGAGCTTACTGGAGAGTTTAAGGCTGAAGGAAGAGAGCATTGCCGCTAACAAGGTGAACATTGCCGATAAAAGGTGAACATTGTCGCTAATTGTCTGAAAATGCCGATAAATGTTCTTTCGGAATGATACGAATGCTGATAAAAATCTGCCAGTTTAGGGCTTTTTCTGATAAAAATCTGCTGAAAATATGCTGAAAAGCAGAAAATATAAGGAAAATAAAGAAAAAACTGACAATTTGTTTGGCAGTATCAAAGAAAAGTGTTACTTTTGCAAACGAGTTGAGACTTTCATCGGTTGATGCTTGAAACAATAAGTGAATAACAAATAAAAGAACAAGGAAATGGAAAAGTTGAACGCTTACTTTTTTAGCTATTACTTTTACTTTGCAAGCAATTGTAAAGCGGGAAGTTGCGTATATATTTCAACTTAGGATATAAGATTCTTGAAATCATCGAAACGGTCCCGCTCTATTGTGAGCAGGACCGTTTTTCGTAAAACTCGAATCCGTTTTCCATAAGCGTTTTCGAAATAATCTGTTTCAAAAAACGTTTTCCGAAAATCCGTTTTCCAAAATCAGGAGATAATGTAAAAAAGAGAGTGAAACAATGAAGAGAATTGCAATACAAGGAGAGTTGGGATCCTTCCACGACATTACCGCCCACGAGTATTTCCAGGGCGAGCAGATAGAGTTAATCTGTTGCGCTACCTTCGAGGAGGTGTTTGAGAACATCAAGCGAGATCCTACCATCATCGGCATCTGCGCCATCGAGAACACCATCGCCGGCAGTCTGCTCCACAACTACGAGCTGCTCCGGGAGAGCGGAACCACCGTGGTGGGAGAGCACAAGCTCCACATCGAGCACAGCATCTGCTGCCTGCCTTCCGACGACTGGAGCACCCTGCAGGAGGTTCACTCTCATCCTGTAGCGCTGATGCAGTGTGGCAAGTTCCTCGCCAATCATCCCGATCTCAAGGCGGTGGAGGCTGAGGATACCGCAGGTTCTGCCGCATTCATCGCCCAGCACCAGGTTCACGGATGGGCAGCCATCTGTTCTGCCTACGCTGCCAGGATGTATGGCATGAAGGTATTGCAGGAGGGAATCCACGACAATCCGCACAACTACACCCGATTCCTCGTGGTCTGCAATCCGCAGAAGGCCGCTCTTCTCCGTCCTATCGAAAAGGCCAACAAGGCGAGCATCGTCTTCAGCCTTTCACACGACAAGGGTTCGCTCTCCAAGGTTCTCACCATCCTGAGCTTCTACGACATCAATCTCACCAAGATCCAGTCGCTGCCAAGCATCGGTCATGAATGGGAATATCTCTTCTACGTGGATCTCACCTTCGATAATCTGACCCGCTATCGCCAGAGCATCGATGCCATCACACCACTCGTGAAGAAACTCACGGTGCTGGGAGAATATGAGGAAAAAGAATAGTAACATTTCAAAATAAAAGAGAATAAAAATGATACAACCAGCCAATAGAGTAACAGAAATACAGGAATACTACTTCAGCCGTAAGCTGAAGGAAGTGGCTAAGCTTAATGCCGAGGGACAGGACATCATCAGCCTCGCCATCGGAAGTCCAGACATGCCGCCTTCTAAGCAGACCATCGATACGCTCTGCGAGGTAGCCCATAACCCTGCTGCACACGGATATCAGCCTACGGTGGGCATCCCGGAGTTGCGCAAGGCGATGGCTGGTTATTACAAGAGATGGTATGACGTAGATCTTGACTGGGTTACGGAAATCCAGCCCCTCATTGGTAGCAAGGAGGGTATCCTGCACGTTACGCTCGCCTTCTGCAACCCTGGCGACGAGGTGCTCATCCCAAACCCGGGCTATCCTACCTATACTGCCATCAACAAGATTCTCGGCACCAAGATTACCTATTACGACCTGCGCGAGGACAATGAATGGCAGCCAGACTTCGAGGCGCTGGAGAAGATGGACCTCAGCCACGTGAAGCTGATGTGGACCAACTATCCGAACATGCCGACCGGAGGCGTGGCAAAGATGGAGACCTACGAACGACTCGTGAAGTTTGCCAAGGACCACAACATCGTGGTGGTGAACGACAACCCTTATTCGCTCATCCTCAACGAACATCCGCTGAGCATCATGCAGGTGCCGGGCGCCAAGGACTGCTGCATCGAATTCAATTCGCTCAGCAAGAGCCACAACATGCCTGGATGGCGTGTGGCTATGATTTCGAGCAACAAGCAGTTTATCTCCTGGATTCTGAAGGTGAAGAGCAACATCGACAACGGATGCTTCCGCGGAATCCAGCTCGCTGCTGCCGAGGCCATGCTCAACAATACCGACGAGTGGCACCGTGAGAACAACATCACCAACTATCGCCGCCGCCGCGACATAGCCGAGCAGATCATGCAGGTATTGGACTGCAAGTTTGATCCTAACCAGGTGGGCATGTTCCTCTGGGGCAAGATTCCGGAGAAATACGCCGATGTTGAAGACCTCACAGAGAAGATTCTCCACGAGGCGCGCGTATTCATCACCCCTGGATTCATCTTCGGAAGCAACGGCAAGCGATACATCCGCATCAGCCTTTGTGCCAAGGATGAGAAGATGAAGGAGGCGCTGGAAAGAATCAGAAAAGTCTTTGGAAAGTAAAAAATAAAAAATTAAAATATACGACTATGGAATTAGAATTAGAACCATTGAATCTCCCTAGTGATCAGGAACGCCCTATCGTCATTGCAGGCCCATGCTCTGCAGAGACTGAAGAGCAAGTTATGACTACCGCCAAGCAGCTGGCTGCTAAAGGCTGCCACATGTTCCGCGCTGGTGTATGGAAGCCACGTACCAAACCAGGAGGCTTCGAGGGAAATGGCGAGATTGCCTTGCCTTGGATGAAGCAGGTGAAGGAGGAGACCGGTATGCTCACTGCTACCGAGGTGGCTACTCCTGAGCACGTGGAGCTCGCCTTGAAATATGGAATCGATATTCTGTGGGTGGGAGCCCGTACTTCTGCCAATCCATTCGCCATGCAGGCACTGGCAGACAGCCTTCAGGGCGTGGATGTTCCTGTGCTGGTGAAGAACCCGGTGAATCCGGATCTTGAGCTCTGGATCGGTGCGCTCCAGCGTATCAACCAAGCTGGTATCAAGCGACTTGGTGCCATCCACCGCGGTTTCTCCAGCTTCGACAAGAAGATCTACCGCAATCTCCCTATGTGGCAGATTCCTATCGAGCTGCACCGCCGCATTCCTCAGTTGCCTATCATCTGCGACCCTAGCCACATCGGCGGTCGCCGCGACCTCATCGCCCCTCTCTGCCAGCAGGCTATGGACCTGGGTTTCGACGGTCTGATCGTAGAGAGCCACTGCTCTCCTGATGATGCCTGGAGCGATGCCAAGCAGCAGGTTACTCCGGATATCCTGGATTACATCCTGAGCCTCCTCGTAGTTCGTGATGAGCATTATTCTACAGAGGGTCTGCATCAACTGCGCAGTCTGATTGATGAGTGCGACAACCAGCTGATGGATCTTCTTGCCAAGCGTATGCGTGTATGCCGCGAAATCGGTACCTACAAGAAAGAGCACAATATGACAATCGTACAGACCAACCGCTACAACGAGATTCTCGAGAAGCGTGGTGCCCAGGCTTCACTCTGCGGAATGAGCCCTGAGTTTGCTGCCCAGATCTTTGAGCATATCCACGAGGAGAGTGTTCGCCAGCAGTTGGAAATTCTGAATCAGAAATAAATTAAGTGAAGAGTAGAGGACGAAAGACTTCGGCCTTCACTCTTCATTCTTCACATTATAAAGAAATGAGAATTTTGATAATGGGAGCAGGTAAGATGGGAAGCTTTTTCATCGACCTGCTCAGCTTCGACCACGAGGTGGCTGTGTATGAAAAGGATGCCAAGCGACTGCGCTTCACCTATAACTGCTACCGTTTCACCAAGATGGAGGAGGTGGAGATGTTCCGCCCGGAACTCGTCATCAATGCTGTGACCGTGAAATACACCATCCCGGCATTTGAGGAGTTGCTGCCACATCTCTCTAAAGACTGTATCATCAGCGACATTGCGTCGGTGAAAACAGGATTGCAGGAGTTTTACGACAAGAGCGGCTTCCGCTACGTGAGCACCCACCCGATGTTCGGTCCTACATTCGCCAACCTGAACCAGCTCTCCGAGGAGAATGCGGTCATCATCAAGGAGGGCGACTATATGGGTAAGATTTTCTTTAAGGATCTCTATCAGAAGCTCGGACTGAGCCTGCATGAGTACACCTTTGATGAGCACGACCAGACGGTGGCTTACTCGCTGAGTATTCCGTTTGTCAGCACTTTTGCCTTTGCGGCGGTGATGAAGCATCAGGATGCTCCTGGTACCACCTTCAAGCGCCACATGCAGATAGCCAAGGGCGTATTGAACGAAGATGACTATCTCTTGCAGGAAATCCTCTTCAACCCATATACATCTGGACAGGTGGCCCAGATTCGCGAAGAGCTGGCTGAACTCATCGATATCATCGATCACAAGGATGCCAAGCGCATGAAACTCTTCCTCACCAAAATCAGAAATCATGTGAAGGAAGACATCGAAATCAAGCAGCAGAAATAGGAAAAAACAGAAGACAAAGAAGAGTAGTAGATTATGAGTGAACAGATTGATCAACAGAATAACACAGCTGAACAGCCTAGCATGTTTCAGGTGGTAAACGAGGGATTCACTACCCGAGAGGCGATTGAGGAAGCCAAGAGATGTCTGCATTGCAAGATTCCGCAGTGTAAGAAGGGATGCCCTATTGAAAACGATATACCGGATTTCGTACACGAACTGTCGATGGGTAACATGGGTGCTGCGATGAGCATCATCAATGCCAAGAGCAATCTGCCGGCTATCTGTGGACGCGTGTGTCCTCACGAGAAGCAGTGCCAGGGACATTGTGTGCTCGGCAAGAAGGGAAAACCTGTACAGATTGGAAAATTGGAGCAGTTTATCGCTGATTTCGATACCAAGATGAATCTCTCCCGTGAGCTCCTGCCACAGAAAACCCGTGGTAGAGTGGCTGTAATCGGTTCGGGTCCTGCAGGACTTACCGTAGCCGGTGATTTGGCAAGACAGGGATTCAATGTAACGATTTTTGAAGGACAGGCTGAACCGGGTGGCGTACTGATGTACGGTATTCCGGAGTATCGCTTGCCAAAGACTGTGGTGCGCGATGAGGTGAGCAAGATTGCTGCCTTGGGCGTGCAGTTTATCACCAACTGTATGGTGGGCGAGAACAATGTCACCATCGACAGCCTCTTCCGTGCCGGTTATGATGCCATCTTCATGGGTACCGGTACCAACGTGCCTCAGAATATGGACTCTACACCGGGCAGTAAGCTCCATGGTGTAAGTCAGAGTACCTACTTCCTGCACAATGTAAATGCCTATAACGAAGGTGCCTTGACCCGCGATATGGTTCCTTTGCGCGATGGCGAGAAGGTAGGCGTAATCGGTGGTGGAAATGTGGCGATGGATGCTGCCCGTACTGCCATCCGTCTGGGTGCTGACGTTACCGTATTGTACAGAAAGACCCAGGAGGAGATGCCTGCCATCAAGAGCGAATACGAGGATGCTGTAAAGGAAGGTGTGAAGTTTGAATGGAAAACTACCGTAGAAGCCTTTCTGAAGGGACAGAACGGCAGATTGGGAAGCTGCGTGCTGAATACGCCTGAAGGCGAAAGGGTAGAGAAATTTGATAGAATCTATCTGGCTATCGGTTCGCGACCTGCCAACCGTATCGTTTCTACTACTGCCGGAATCGAGGTGGATGAGAAGGGATATGTGAAGGTGGTAGATCGTCCTTTCGGAATGACTACCCGCCGTGGCGTATTCGCAGGTGGTGATGTGGTGCATCGTCCTCAGACCGTAGTGCTGGCGATGAAGGCTGCCAAGGAGGTGGCTCAGGGTATCGCACAGTATGTGGATGCCATCAAGCTCCTGGAAGAAGCCAAGCGTATCGAAAAAGAAGGTACCTGTTCGTAGAGGTTAATATCTGCTTAATCTGGTTAATATCTATTGCAATATTTTGCGGAATGGAGGATTCTTGTTATTTTTGCCTACAAAAAAAGCAAAGATTATGAAGAAAATTATATTTTTGATGATAACCCTGCTGTCGGTGGCTTCCATGGTCTATGCGCAGAAAACATGCGTCATCGCATCTGCCGAGGATCATGTGCCTATCAGGGAAGCCCTCATTCATACGAACAATAACCATTGGGCGCGTACCGACTATCGGGGTTACTGGAATATGCGCTACCAGTTTGATTCTGCTACCGTATCCAAACCGGGCTATATCAAGGCAACCATCCGATATCAGGAGTTGCCTGATACCGTTTTTCTCCTTCCCGAAGCCAAACAGATTGGCGAAGTGACCGTTTGGGGCAAGAACCAGGAAAACGCAGGCAAGGTGAAGAGCCAGGCCTGCCAGGAAGCTATAGAGGCAGGAAGAAATGCCGCACTGGGACATACCCGTGTGGTAGGCTTCGACCTGGGCAATATGATGGACAGCCAGGGGCGTCGCGATCAGAAACATCTCAGGGAGGCCAGGAAAGTGTTCTCGAAGATGGAAAACAAGGATCCGCTCATCAATGCCTACGAAAAAGCTACGGGCAAGAAGTATGAACTGAAAAATCCTATCAATCTGAGCGCTAACAAGAAAGAAACTTTGGAAAAGCAGGATGAGACCAGGCAGGAATCATCAGAGAAAACGCTTCCAAATGTTCAAAATGAAGCAAAAGAGCAAGAAAATGAAAAATAATCGAGATTGAGTTGGCTTTCTCGGAAAAAGTTCGTAACTTTGTGCCCGAAATAAAAAAGTACAATTAAGAACATGTTTGAAAATTTAAGTGATAGACTAGAAAGATCTTTCAAGATACTGAAAGGTGAGGGTAAAATTACCGAAATCAACGTGGCTGAGACCATGAAGGATGTGCGCCGTGCACTCCTCGATGCCGATGTTAACTATAAAGTTGCCAAGGAATTCACCAACAAGGTGAAGGAAAAAGCACTCGGCATGAATGTTTTGACAGCCGTGAAGCCAGGCCAGCTGATGGTGAAGTTGGTTCACGACGAACTCGCTGAGCTGATGGGAGGCGAGGAAGCTCCTTTGCATTTGGAAAGTCGCCCTGCTGTAATCCTGATGAGTGGTTTGCAGGGTTCTGGTAAGACTACCTTCAGCGGTAAGCTTGCCAATATGCTCAAGAACAAGAAAGGCAAGAAGCCTTTGCTCGTGGCTTGCGACGTATATCGTCCTGCTGCTATCCAGCAGCTCCATGTAGTAGGCGAACAGGTGGGTGTGCCTGTATATAGTGAGCCTGATAACAAGGATGTACTCAGCATCGCTGACCACGCTTTGCAGCAGGCTAAGACCAACGGCAACGATGTGGTCATCGTCGATACTGCCGGTCGATTGGCTGTGGATGAGCAGATGATGCAGGAAATCAGCAACCTCAAGAATCATCTCAACCCGGATGAGACACTCTTCGTAGTTGACTCAATGACGGGTCAGGATGCTGTAAATACAGCCAAGGAGTTCAACGACCGCCTCGACTTCAATGGTGTAGTTCTTACCAAGCTCGATGGTGATACTCGTGGTGGTGCTGCCCTCAGTATCCGCACCGTGGTTACCAAGCCTATCAAGTTTATCGGTACCGGCGAGAAGATGGAGGCTATCGATGTGTTCCATCCTGCTCGAATGGCAGACCGTATCCTCGGAATGGGTGACGTGGTTTCGCTGGTAGAGCGCGCACAGGAGCAGTTTGACCTGGAGGAGGCTAAGAAGTTGGAGAAGAAGATTCGCAAGAACCAGTTCGATTTCAATGACTTCTACAATCAGATTCAGCAGATCAAGAAGATGGGTAACATCAAGGATTTGGCTGCGATGATTCCGGGTGTAGGCAAGGCTATCCGTGATGTTGATATCCCAGAGGATGCCTTCAAGGGTATCGAGGCTATCATCCAGAGTATGACTCCTAAGGAGCGTACCAATCCATCTATCCTCAATACATCTCGCCGCCAGCGTATTGCCAAGGGTTCTGGTACCAATATCCAGGAGGTAAACAAGCTCATCAAGCAGTTTGAACAGACACGCAAGATGATGCAGATGATGACTGGCAACAAGATGGCGCAGATGATGGGTCGTATGAAGGGTATGCCAGGTATGCCTAAGATGCCAGGTATATAATTCTGAAGCAGAGAGCCAAGACTCGAAGCTTATCAATGTAAAATTCTAAAAATAGAAAAAGTAAGATGCAGCTAATAGACGGAAAGGCGACAGCAGCCGCCATTAAGGAACAGATTGCCCAGGAGGTGGCTCAGATTGTTGCCGCAGGAGGCAAGCAGCCACATCTGGTGGCTGTGCTGGTGGGCCACGATGGTGGCAGTGAAACCTATGTGAAGAACAAGGTTCTGGCATGCGAAAAGTGCGGATTCAAATCTACGCTGATCCGTTTTGAGGAGGATGTTACTGAGGAGGAGCTTCTGCAGTGTGTAGATAAGCTCAACAAGGATGCTGACGTGGATGGTTTCATTGTGCAGCTGCCTTTGCCGAAGCACATCGACGAGCAGAAGATTACCATGGCGATAGACTATCGCAAGGATGTGGATGGCTTCCATCCCGTGAATGTGGGTAGAATGTCGCTGGGTATGCCTAGTTTCATCTCGGCTACTCCGCTTGGAATCCTCACCCTGCTGCAGCATTATCAGATAGAAACCAGCGGTAAGAAGTGTGTTATCCTGGGCAGAAGCAACATCGTGGGCAAACCTATGGCCCAGCTGATGATGCAGAAGCAGTATGGAGATGCTACGGTTACCGTGTGCCACTCGCACTCCAAAAATCTGAAGGAGGAGTGCCGAGAGGCAGATATTATCATTGCGGCTATCGGTAAGCCTGATTTCGTAACAGCAGATATGGTGAAACCGGGAGCTGTTGTCATCGACGTGGGTACGACTCGTGTACCTGACGCCACCAGAAAAAGCGGATTCCGCCTGAATGGTGACGTGAAGTTCGATGAAGTGGCTGAAAAGTGTTCTTTCATCACTCCAGTACCGGGCGGAGTGGGTCCGATGACCATCTGCTCGCTGATGAAGAATACGCTTGCCGCAGGAAAAAAAGAAATATATTATTAGGTCTCTCTAACCCATTAGGGAGTTTATTAGGTTTAGTTGTTAGGTTGGGGGGCAGGTTGCTGTGAAGCATTCTACCCCTTTTTTATTAACTTTATACGATTTTTAAGTCGTATCATCGTATATATATATTAATGTAATACAATTGAGAATCTAAAAACAAACAAAAAATAAATAAGAAGTAATATGATGAAACCAAAGTATCTACTCTTCTCGGCTGCCCTGTTGGCTATGACCCAAGCTATGGCGCTGACTCCTGTCAGAAAGCAGGCTCAAATGCCAGCTGCCAAGAAACAAGTTAATAAGACGACTTTGTCTGTTGCAGATAAGGATGCGCCTGCCTATACCATTGTGGGCAAGGATTCTATCTGCCAGATCTTCGTGTATTCGCCAGCTCCCAACCAGGGACTGCATCTCGCTTATCTTACAGACGATGAAAGATGGGTGGATGTAGGTCAGCTCTGTGCCTCTGACTTCGGACCTTGGGGCAGTGAGAAAAAGATGTATCGCCCATTTGTTCTCAAGGCAAATGATGGTACCTGGCGGGCTCTTTGGAGTGTAAATAAGACCTCACCACAGTTTGCTGTGGCTTATTCTGAAGATCTTGTAACCTGGCGACCACAGGATTATCCTATCATGAAGGAGAAGAATATCAGTGATGTGGCTGCCTATCAGATGGAAGATGGAACCTTCGACCTTTATCTGAAGACGGAGAAAGGTAAAAGATACGTTCATGCCGACAAGGATTTCCGTACCTTCCAGGAGGATTCGCTGGAAGCTTCTGCCGATGAAATCCTCTGGCAGCGCGATACGGCTACCATCAATGGTAAACTGATAGAGGGTAATGACTTCGAGATTCCGGCCATTCATCTGAACTATATCCGCGCCTGGCATAAGGCTCTGGCAGAGGAAGCAAAGGAAAACAGCCGGAAACTGCCTAAGAATGAGGCAGATCTGAAAGCTTACATCGCTGATGTAGAGGAGAAAATCAAGAAAGAGCAAGGTGAGGAGGCTGTCCTTCAGCACGCTAAAATGGTAAAGGAGGCGGATGCAGCAGATGCTTTCACGGCAAAGCTTACTGTGAATCCGAAGCAGAGCCATCGTATCAGCGACAAACTCATCGGCATCTTCTTCGAGGATATCAGCAGAGCTGCCGATGGCGGACTCTGTGCAGAACTCCTGCAGAATGGCGACTTCGAATACAATGGTGAGCGAAAAGGCTGGAATGCTGCAACTGCCTGGATGGGAATTGAGGCTTCATCTTCTTCAGCATCTTCTTCTGTATCATCATCCTCTTCTGCCATCATTTCTACAGAAAATGGGGTAAGCGTGAATAATCCGCATTATGCCATCCTCTCATCTACACCTATCTATAATATAGGATGGGAGGGAATCGTCATCAAGCGTGGTGCCGCTTACGAAGTGAGTCTGTATGCCCGTTGTATCGACGGCAAGAAAAAGCAGCTCACCGTAGCACTCGTAGATCAGGAAGGACTTCCGATAGCCCAGGCTAAGCTGAAGGTGCAGGGACCTGATTGGGTTGAATACAAAGCGCAGCTTGTCATCACAGATAAATATAAAGGTGAACTGGGCAAGGATACCCGTTTTGCCCTCTTGCCTAAGGGAGAGGAAAAGGTAGCCGTAGATATGGTGAGCCTGATGCCGCAGGATACCTACAAAGGTCATGGTCTGAGAAAGGATCTTGCTGAGACCATCGCTGAGCTGAAGCCTCGCTTCGTGCGTTTCCCTGGTGGATGTATGCTCCACGGACAGGGACTCGGAAACATCTATCATTGGAAGGAGAGTGTCGGTGAACTGAAAGACCGAAAACCGGCTCTCAATATCTGGAACTATCACCAGACCCGTAAGCTGGGATTCTTCGAGTATTTCCAGTGGTGTGAGGATATGGGCGCTGAGCCTCTGCCAGTATTGGCTGCTGGTGTACCTTGTCAGAATTCCCAGCCTAATGCACAGGGCATCTGCGGACAGCAGGGCGGAATCCCAATGGCAGAAATGCCAAAGTATGTGCAGGATGTTCTCGACCTGATTGAGTGGGCGAATGGTGATCCTGCCACATCGAAGTGGGCAAAGATGAGAGCGGATGCCGGACATCCGGCTCCTTTCAATCTCAAGATGGTAGGTATCGGAAATGAAGATCTGATTTCCACCGATTTCGAACAGCGCTATCTGATGATCTGCAAGGCTCTCAAGGAGAAGCATCCGGAAATTGAAGTAGTGGGCACAGTAGGTCCATTCCATTATCCATCTTCCGACTATATCGAGGGCTGGAAGATTGCAAAGGTGAATAAAAAATGGATTGATGCGGTAGATGAGCACTATTATGAGCAGCCAGGATGGTTTATCAATCATCAGGATTACTACGATCATTACGACCGTAAGGCTCCGAAGGTGTATCTGGGCGAGTATGCTGCAAATGGCAATAATGAATTAGACCGCGCTTTGGCAGAGGGTATTCATCTCTGTAATGTGGAACGTAACGGAGATGTTGTGGAAATGACTTCTTATGCTCCTCTGCTCTGCAAGGATGGCTATCATAACTGGAACCCGGATATGATCTACTTCGATAATTCGGAGAAAATCCGACTCACCGAGAGTTACAAGATGCAGAAGATGTTTGGTCAGCATTCCGGTGATACTTATATTGTATCTAGCCTGAACCTTCCTGCAGCTCTCAAGAAGTACGTGGGCACCAGCGTGGTAAAGGATTCCAAGACCGGTAAAACCTGGCTCAAGGTGGTGAATGCCTTGCCTCGTACGTTGAAACTCCAGGTGGAAGCACAAGGAGCTGGTGCTGGTAACAAGCAGGTTGAGGTAAAGGCTCGTTCTGCTGAGGTCTTTGAACTCTAATCTGTTTGTATAAGACATATAAGGACCCTTGTATTATTGCACAATCGGGCTGCTTTTGTGTAAGGGTTCTAATAAATTGTAAGCAATTTAGCTTATTTCCTAACAAAAATCCGCAAAAATTGAAAGTTTTTGCGGATTTTGTTGTTTGTTTCATAAATTCTCACTATCTTTGCAGTCAAAATTGTAAGAAGAAGGCTTGAGAGAGACCTTCTGGCAATAAAGAACAAGATAATATAAAGAGATAATAACGATATGAAACATCCATTAAGAAGTAGCGTCTGTACTGAAGGCAGAAGAATGGCAGGTGCCAGAGCACTCTGGGTAGCTGCAGGTATGAAACATGAGCAGTTTGGCAAACCTATTATCGCCATCGTGAACAGTTTCACACAGTTTGTTCCGGGTCATACTCATCTTCACGAAATCGGTCAGATTGTCAAGAAGGAAATTGAAGCTATGGGCTGCTATGCAGCTGAGTTCAATACCATCGCTGTTGACGACGGTATCGCTATGGGTCACGATGGAATGCTCTATTCGCTCCCAAGTCGCGATATCATTGCTGATTCTGTGGAATATATGGTGAATGCGCACAAGGCTGATGCTATGATCTGCATTTCCAACTGTGATAAGGTTACCCCAGGTATGTTGATGGCGTCTATGCGTCTGAATATTCCTACAGTGTTCTGTTCTGGTGGTCCGATGGAGGCTGGTCGCTGGAAAGGCGAGAATGCTGACTTGATTACCGCTATGATTAAGGGTGCTGATACCAGTGTCAGCGATGAGGAAATGAAGCAGATTGAGCAGTGTGCTTGCCCTGGATGTGGTAGCTGTTCTGGTATGTTTACTGCCAATTCCATGAACTCTCTTACTGAGGCTATCGGCTTGAGTCTTCCTGGCAATGGTACTATTCTCGCTACTCACAAGAACCGCATCGAACTCTTCAAGGCTGCGGCTCGTCAGGTTGTAAAGAATGCCTACGCTTATTATGAGGATGGCGATGAGAGCGTATTGCCACGTAGCATTGCTACCCGTGATGCCTTCCTCAATGCCATGACTCTCGATATCGCAATGGGTGGTAGTACAAATACAGTGCTCCATCTCTTGGCTGTAGCTCAGGAAGCAGGTGCCGATTTCAAGATGGAAGATATCGATCAGCTCAGTCGCAAGGTTCCTTGCCTCTGCAAGTTGAGTCCTAATACTCAGAAGTATAGCGTTCAGGAATGTAACCGTGCCGGTGGTATCCTGGGTATCCTGAATGAACTTAATAAGGGTGGCCTTATCAATGGTGCTGTGAAGCGTGTGGATGGCAAGACTCTCGATGAGCAGATGAAGAAATACGATATCACAGGTGCCGAGATTGATCCTGAGGCTGACCGCATCTATCATTCTGCTCCAGGCAGAAAATTCTCCACTCAGATGGGTAGTCAAGATGCACAGTGGGAGAGTCTTGATACAGATAGAGAGAATGGCTGTATCCGTGATCTCGAACATGCTTATACCAAGGATGGTGGTCTTGCAGTTCTCTTTGGTAATATCGCACAGAATGGTTGCGTAGTGAAGACTGCAGGTGTAGATCCTGTACTCTGGCATTTCGAGGGTCCTGCAGTATGCTTTGATTCTCAGGAAGATGCCTGCGAGGGTATCCTTGGTGGTAAGGTGAACTCTGGTGATTGTGTTGTCATCACACACGAGGGTCCTAAGGGTGGTCCTGGTATGCAGGAGATGCTGTATCCAACTTCTTATATCAAGAGCCGTCACCTCGGTAAGGAGTGTGCCCTCATCACAGATGGTCGATTCTCAGGAGGTACATCTGGCTTGAGTATCGGTCACATCAGCCCAGAGGCCGCTGCTGGTGGTAACATCGGCAAAATCAAGGATGGCGATATCATCGTTATCGATATTCCTAGCCGCTCTATCAATGTGAAGCTTTCCGACGAGGAACTTGCAGCACGTCCACAGCAGCCGCTGAAGCGTAATCGTCAGGTTAGTAAGGCTTTGCGTGCATACGCACAGAGCGTAAGCTCTGCTGATAAGGGTGGTGTAAGAATCATTGACTAATCCTTTTCTGGTTTCCCAGGCAAGAAGGTTTGTCTTTGACAACAAAGAAAATAAAGTTTTTGAATTATTCAGAATAAGATATAGATAAATGGCAAAAGAAGTAATAACAGGAGCTGAAGCATTGATGCGCTCCCTGCATAACGAAGGGGTTAAGACCATCTTCGGTTACCCAGGTGGTAGCATCATGCCAGTGTTTGATGCACTGTATGGTTACACGAGAGGAGAGAAGAAGATGTTTGATCACATCTTGGTTCGTCACGAGCAGGCTGCTGCTCACGCTGCACAGGGCTACGCCCGAGTCAGCGGCGAAGTGGGTGTTACTCTCGTTACTAGTGGTCCTGGAGCAACTAATACGCTCACCGGTATTGCGGATGCCATGATGGATTCTACACCTATCGTGGTCATCGCCGGACAGGTGGGTGTGGGCGCTTTGGGTACTGATGCCTTCCAGGAAGTTGACCTGGTGGGCGTTACTCAGCCTATCTCTAAGTGGTCTTATCAGATTCGCCGTCCTGAGGATGTGGCATGGGCTGTAAGCCGTGCCTTCTTCATCGCTCGTAGCGGTCGTCCGGGACCTGTAGTACTCGACTTCACCAAGAATGCCCAGATTGCTACTTGTGAGTGGGAACCGGTGAAATGTGAGAAGGTTACATCTTATAATCCATATCCGAAGATTGATGAAAAGGCTGTAGCTGAAGCTGCTGAACTCATCAATCAGGCAAAGCGCCCTTTCGCTCTCGTCGGTCATGGCGTAGAACTGGGTGGTGCTCATAATGAACTGGTTGAATTCCTGGAGAAGGCTGATATCCCGGCTGGTCGTACCCTGCTCGGTCTTTCTGCTCTTCCTAGCAACCATCCGCTTAATATGGGTATGCTCGGTATGCATGGTTCTTATGCTACCAATATGAAGACTCAGGAGTGTGATGTGCTCATTGCCATCGGTATGCGATTCAGTGACCGTATCACGGGCGTTCCTTCCAAATATGCTAAGCAGGCTAAGATTATCCATCTTGATATTGATAAGTCGGAAATCGATAAAGTCATCAAGACTGATGTGGCTGTGATTGGCGATTGCAAGCAGACGTTGCCTGCCATCACTCGTCTCTTGAATAAGAATGTTCATCGCGAGTGGAGAGATTCCTTCGAGGAATATCGCAAGCAGGAACAGGAGAAGGTTATCGAGAAGGATATTCATCCTACTGAAGGCCCGCTGCTGATGGGCGAGGTGACCAATGTGGTGACTGAAGCTACCAATAATGAGGCTGTTCTCGTGAACGACGTAGGTCAGAACCAGATGATCAGTAGCCGCTATTTCAAGTTTACCAAGAAACTGAGTATTGTTACCAGTGGTGGTTTCGGAACCATGGGCTTCGGTCTTCCTGCTGCTATCGGTGCAACATTCGGCGCACCAGACCGTACCATCTGCTGTTTCTTCGGTGATGGCGGTTTCCAGATGAACATCCAGGAATTGGGTACCATCATGGAGCAGCAGGCACCAGTGAAGATGATTCTCTTGAACAATAACTATCTGGGCAATGTACGCCAGTGGCAGGATTTGATGTTTGAGGGACGTCGCTCTTTCACCCACATGCTGAACCCTCGTTATGAGGAAATTGCCAAGGCTTATGGCATTCCTTACGATGTGGTAATCGACCGCAAGGATTTGAAGGCGAAGGTAGAGAAGATGATCAGTACCAAGGGACCTTACCTTTTGGAATGCGCCATCAAGGAAGATGAGGATATTGTTCCTATGACTCTGCCGGGAAAGAGTGTGGACGAAATGCTGCTTGAGCTCCACTATTAATGGCTTTCGGCTATATATATAATAAGGTGTAACTATACATTTTAAATAATAGAAATAAAATGGAGAATAACAACGATAAGAAATTATATACATTGCTTGTCTATTCTGAGAATATTGCAGGTATCCTGAATCAGATTACCGCTGTATTTACAAGAAGACAGGTGAATATCGAGAGCTTGAATGTGTCGGCTAGCAGTATCAAGAACATCCACAAATATACTATCACGGTATGGAGTGATGCTGAGCAGATTGAGAAAATCAACAAGGCAATAGAGAAGAAAATTGATGTGGTGAAGAGTGATTATTATGCAGATGATCAGATTTTCATCCACGAGGTAGCACTCTACAAGATTTCTACTCCTATCCTCTTGGAGAATCCTGAGGTTTCCCGTACTATCCGCAAGCACGATGCCCGTATGATGGAGGTGAATCCTACCTACAGTACTGTGCTCTTGGCGGGTCTTACTGAGGATATCGCTGATCTTTTCCATCAGCTCAATAGTTTCGATTGTCTTTTGCAGTACAGTAGAAGTGGTAGAATTGCCGTTACAAGAAGCTTCGATGAGCCTATCTCTGATTATCTGAAAAAGAATTCAGAAGAATAGTCTCGGACAGGAATTCTGAAAGAATATATTGATTCTGGAACAAACAGATTTAAACGAGGAAAATCCCTTTGCTTACCTGGTTGGAAGACCAAGAGCAGAGGGATTTTTTAGTTTCTTGTATGTAATAAAGATATAGGTGGCTTCGTTATATATATAATAAGGTATAAAACAATAAATCAAAAACCGAAGAATATGAAACAGGAATTATTAGATAAGGTAGGTTGCTACGAGTTTCTGGCAGAACCTTTCCATTGCGATTTTGCAAGTCGTCTGTTTATGGGGCATTTGGGAAATCATCTTCTGAATGCTGCCGATTTCCATAGTAACGATCGTGGTTATGGAATGAACTATCTGATGCCCCGACACAAAACCTGGGTCTTGAGTCGTCTCGCTATCGAGATGCAGGAAATGCCAAAGTCTTATGATAAGTTTTATGTAGAGACCTGGGTAGAGAGTGCGATGAAGTACTTCACTAGCCGAAACTTTAAGATTTGTGCGTCTGTTTCGGATGGTTCTGAAGCTGAGAAGGTATATGGCTATGGTAAAAGTGTCTGGGCTATGATTGATACTGAGACCCGTCAGCCCGTGGATATTTTCAGTATCCATGATGGACTTATCAAGGAATATATAGAAACAGAGAAACCTTGTCCTATTGCTGCCAGCTCTCGTGTCAAGATGGGTAAGGATGCAGAATTGGTACGTACTATTCATACCTATTATAATGATGTGGATGTAAATGGCCATATTAATTCTGTGAAATATATCGAGCATGTACTCGATCTTTTTGACCTGGATTATTATAAGACTCATTTTTTACAGCGCTTCGAAATCGCATACGTAGCAGAGAGTCATCAGGGCGATCAGCTGAATTTCTATGTAGAGAAGGTGGGTGATGGGGGAAAAACAGAAAAAGAAGCTTCTGTTAACGAACCTCAAAAAATGGAAGAATTTTGCATAAAAATAACAAAAATAAGCCAAAATAGCGATATTGAGGTAGAAGTTGTAAGAAGTAAGGTGAAATTTACAAAAAAATGAAAGAAAAATTTGGTGGTTTCATAGAAATTCATTATCTTTGCACTCGAAATAAAAAATAAACCCAGTGCCGCTTCCTCGTGTAGGTGGTGGACGGATCAAACAGGCTCTCTTTGGATAAGAATACAGCTCGCATCCGTATGGACAAGTATAACCCGCGGCTCCACAATAGGCAAGCCGCACAAAAATTAAGTTACAATTATGGCAGAAATGAATTTCGGTGGCGTAATGGAAACTGTTGTCACTAGTCATGAATTTTCATTGGAGAAAGCACGTGAAGTATTGAAGAACGAAACTATCGCAGTTATCGGTTACGGTATCCAGGGTCCTGGTCAGGCTTGCAACCTTCGCGATAATGGTTTCAACGTCATCGTCGGACAGCGTCAGGGTAAGACCTACGAGAAGTGTTTGAAGGATGGCTGGGTACCAGGCAAGACTTTGTTCTCTATCGAGGAAGCTGCTGAGAAGGGTACTATCATCTGTATGTTGCTTTCTGATGCCGGTCAGATTGCTTGCTGGCCAAAAATTAAGCCACACCTCACAGCAGGTAAGACTTTGTATTATTCACATGGTTTCGCTATCAACTGGAGCGATCGCACAGGCGTAGTTCCACCTAAGGATATTGATGTTATAATGGTTGCACCTAAGGGTTCTGGTACTTCTCTCCGCACTATGTTCTGCGAGGGTCGTGGTTTGAACTGTTCTTACGCTGTTTACCAGGATGCATCTGGCAAGGCAGAGGAAAAGACTATTGCATTCGGTATCGGTATCGGTGCAGGATATTTGTTCAAGACTACATTCCAGCGTGAGGCTACTTCTGACCTTACTGGTGAGCGTGGTTCTTTGATGGGTGCTATCGAGGGCCTCTTGGAGGCTCAGTACGATGTACTCCGTGAGAACGGTCACTCTCCATCTGAGGCATTCAACGAGACTGTTGAGGAGTTGACTCAGAGCCTTGGCCCTCTCTTCGGTGCTAAGGGTATGGATTGGATGTATGCTAACTGTTCTACAACAGCTCAGCGTGGTGCTCTTGATTGGGCTCCTCGTTTCCGTGAGGCTATCAAGCCTGTTATGGAATGGTTGTATTACTCTGTTAAGACTGGTAATGAGGCTCAGATTTCTATCGACAAGAACTCTCAGGCTGATTACCGTGAGAAGTTGAACGCAGAACTCGAGGCTATGCGCAACAAGGAGATGTGGCAGGCTGGTGTTACTGTACGTAAGCTTCGTCCAGAGAATAACTAATTTTTTTCTCGTACATAATGTTATAAAGGGAGCGGTCCGCGATGGGTCGCTCCCTTTTACGTATATGATAAAGTCGGAAGGAGGTTGCTTTTCCAATCATCCTTTCGGCTTCCAATCATCCTTTCGACTTTCAATCATCCTTTTATCTTTTCAATCATCCTTTCGTTTTTCTATGACTTTGAGGTCTTCTATGATGATTTCTTCTTCTGCAATCTTTCTGCGGAATTCCTTTTCTTTCTCTTCCGTTTCCTTCGCCAGGCAAACATCACACTGCTGGCATTTCGTTTCATTATGTTCACCAAAATAGGCGAGCAACTGGCGTGAGCGGCATATCTCATCATTTTTGGCATATTGCAGCATGCTTTGAATACGCTTCATATATTGCTCTCTTCGGCCTTCCCATACCTCTTGCGGAATCTGTACCTTGTTGCCATCCACACGGTCGCGTGTAAAGCTGATGAAAGGTATCTTGCGGCGGGGAATGAATTTGATGATGTGGCGGGCTGCCAGGTTCTTTAATGCAAAATATACCTGCTGGATGTTTAATTCCGCCTGGCGGGCAATAAGATGCTCGTCTATGAAGGTAAGATCCACAAACAGACTGCCGTAGCTGCGCAGTAATGCTGTGATGACCGCCTCCTGTGTAGGAGGAAGCTGATCGAGTATATAAAGTTCGTTTCTGCCCAGGAGAAACATAACGCGGGCTTTACCATCTGGATCGTCCTCGTAGTGCAGATAGCCGCTTCGTTCAAGAATCCTGAGGGCAGAATCTACTTTGGTGGGGAAAAACTTGTAGGTGATGCAGAATTTATCGATGTCAAACTCGAAGGTCTTGCCACATCCGCTACCTACACCTATCTGGTAGAAGTAGGCAAGATGTTCGTAAACGTCCTGTATCATTTCTTTAGGAGGAAAGGTATCATCTATTCGTTTCTTGAGTTTCGACTCGTCGCTTCTGTCAAAAAGCAGTACTGCATAGGATTTCTCCCCATCTCTTCCGGCACGTCCAGCCTCCTGGAAGTAAGCCTCAAGTGAATCGGGACAGTCTATGTGAATCACCATCCTCACATCGGGTTTGTCTATTCCCATTCCAAAGGCGTTTGTGGCGCACATCACCCTTACTTCGTCTGCCTGCCAGGCTTTTTGTCGCACATCCTTCTCATCAGGAGCGAGTCCGGCATGGTAAAAGGTGGCGGAAATACCTTTCTTAGACAATAGTTCAGCCATTTCCTTGGTGCGTTTTCTACTTCGGGCATAGACTATGGCTGAGCCTTTCACGCTTTGCAGGATATGCACCATTTCACCCTGCTTATTGGAAGTGTTGCGTACAACATAAGCGAGGTTCTTGCGTTCGAAGCTCATCTTAAACACATTCTTTTCTGCAAAATGTAGTCTTTCCTGTATATCATCCACAACTTCTGGAGTCGCAGTCGCTGTAAGAGCAAGGATAGGTACCTGGGGAATCATTTCCCTGATTTTGGCTATCTGCAGGTAAGATGGGCGGAAATCGTAGCCCCATTGGCTGATACAATGGGCTTCATCTACTGTGATGAAACTTACATGGATGTGTTTGAGCTTGGTCTGAAAGAGTTCTGATGCGAGTCGTTCTGGTGAAACGTAGAGAATCTTTACGCCCCCGAAGATACAGTTGTCGAGCGTCTGGAGAATTTCGTTTCTCGATTTGTCTGCATAGATGGCATCAGCCAGTATACCTCGTTCTCTAAGATGCTGTACCTGGTCTTTCATCAGGGCGATGAGAGGGGTGATAACGATACATACACCTTCCTTGAACAAGGCAGGCACCTGGAATGTGATGGATTTGCCGCCACCTGTAGGCATAAGACCGAGGGTATCCCGTCCGCAGGCAATGCTTTCGATGATATTGCGTTGAATGCCTCGGAAATCAGGATACCCCCAATACTTTTGCAGAATAAGTTGAAATTGATCTGCCATTTTTTCTTAGTCATTTGGCCTGATAGCCTCTATTTGAAGTTGGACTTGATTCTTCTTGAAAATATTGTCCTCAATGGTGTATGCAATGTCGAAACTGCGGCGGCTTTTGATGTATCGGGCAGCCGCGCTTTGCCCGAAGGCAATTCCGTTCATTACGGTACTTGACTTAGAATCTACCAATTCCAGTTTGATATGCTCTTGTTCTCTGCCCACCACCTTGCTGGTGCCGTAATCATATACGTTCTGCGTGCAGAATACGGGTTTGCTATTGCATGGACCAAAAGGTGAGAACTTCTTTAAATCTGAGTGCAGCTGCTTCGTTATGTCCTTGAAGTCTATCATCGCATCTATGTTGAGCATCGCTTCCGTCTGTTCGGGAGCGATATGTTCTGCCACGTACTGGTGGAATCTGTCTCTAAACTCCTTCACGTTTTCCCATTTCATCGTAAGTCCGCAGGCATAGGTGTGACCTCCGAAGTTGATAAGCAGGTCGCGGCAACTCTTGATGGCAGAATATACATCGAATCCTGTTACACTGCGAGCCGAACCTGTTGCAAGGTCTCCGTCACGGGTCAATACCACGGTAGGACGGAAGTAGATTTCCGTAAGTCGGGATGCAACGATGCCGATGACTCCCTTTTTCCAACCTTCATCATAGAGTACGATGCTGGAGTTGTGTTTCTGTGTCTCCAGTCGTGACACGATTAGATTGGCTTCTTCTGTCATCTGCTTGTCTATATCCTTGCGCTGCTCATTGTACTCATTGATGTGCTTTGCCATTTTCAGAGCCTGACCGAAGTCTCGCTCTACCAGCAGATCCACGCTTTCCTTGCCGTTCTCCATACGTCCTGATGCATTGATGCGTGGTCCTAGCTTGAAGACGATGTCACTCATAGACAGCTCTCTTCCGTTGAGTCCGCAGATATCGATAATCGCCTTGAGTCCGATACTTGGATTGGTATTGAGAAGTTTGAGTCCGTGGAAGGCAAGGATTCGGTTTTCATCCACTACAGGCACTATGTCGGCAGCAATGCTCACGGCACAGAAGTCGAGTAATGGGATGAGGCGTGAGAAAGGAATGTTGTTGTTCTTGGCAAAAGCCTGCATAAACTTGAATCCTACGCCACAACCGCAGAGATGTTTGAATGGGAACGGATCATCCGGGCGTTTGGGGTTAAGTATGGCCACAGCTGGTGGCATCACGTCGTCAGGGACATGATGGTCGCAGATGATGAAATCTATGCCAAGACTCTTGGCATATTCTATCTCCTGGATAGCTTTGATGCCGCAATCCAGGATAATGATGAGTTTTACACCTGTTTCGTGCGCAAAGTCTATTCCCTTTTTGCTTACTCCATAGCCTTCGTCGTATCGGTCTGGTATGTAGTAATCAATGTTGGAATAAAACTGTTGCAGAAACTTGTACACCAATGCTACAGCCGTGCATCCATCCACGTCATAGTCTCCATAGACCATGATGCGCTCCTTTCTTCCCATTGCATCGTTGAGGCGATCTACAGCGATATCCATATCCTTCATCAGGAATGGATTGATGAGATCAGACAGCTGGGGGCGGAAAAACCGCTTGGCTGCAGATTCTGTCGTAATGCCTCTATGGATGAGAAGCTTGGCTAGGATAGGGCTGATACTGAGTTTGTCGGCTAGTTCTTTAGCCGATTTCTCCAGCTCTGGTGTCGGTTCTTCGTAATTCCATTTAAAATGCATTTTAATTATTTTTTATTTCTGCCCCCAAAGTTACGAAAATAAAGTGACAATCGAAAATGTTTATGAAGTATTTTATTTAAAAATACCTAGATTTAAGTAAAAATAATACTTGCAGGTAAACAAAAAGGCAGCAAACTCTACTGTTTGCTGCCTTTGGTTATGTTTATTTTGAATAAATTAGATGCCGAGCTTCTTGCGGATATCCTTAGGAATGGCATTCTTGTTTACCATAAAGTCCATTGTCTTGTAAGCTACGAAAGCCTTGGTCATATACCATGTTCCCTTGTAGTCACCATACTCACCCCAAGAGTTCTTTACCATATAGTACTCCTTGCCGTTCTGGTCCTTAGCGATACCATAGATGTGCATACCATGGTCATCGGTAGTCTCCCAGTTGTCGAAAGCTTCCTGGCGCATAGCCTGGGTAGGAACAACTTCTGGTGCGTTTACACCAAGTGAATCGAACTTCTCCTTCTTCTCGTCCTTAGAGAGTTTGAACCAGTGGTCTGCGTCTGTACCTGCCATAGAACGAACCTTCTTGACGTCGTATGCGATACCGAGACCCTTACGAGTGAAACCGTCCTCTGTTACGTCGCCACCCCAAGCTACTGTGTAGCCGTTGTTGATAGCGTTGTCGATGATTTTGCAAAGGTCATCCATTGGTACGTTGTAGCTCAAAGGCCAACGCCAGTTATCCTGTACCTCAACAGCAAACTTGCTCCACATTGGGTGGTGAGTGTAGCTGGTGATGGTAACATAATCATCGAGGTTCAAGCCGAGGCTCTGGCAGAATGACTGTGGAGTGTACTGCTTGCCCTGATATGTGAACTTCTCAGGAGTCTTACCGATATATGAGTCGATGATACCCTGAAGACCGCTCTTCCAGGCAGAAGAAATCTTCTTAGCGTTGCTCTTAGCTACAGCCTCTACGTATGGAGTCATTACATCGAAGAACTCACCGAAGTTAGCGAGTGAGTCGCCTGTCAAAGTACCAGGAGCTGGCATTGCGCCCTCTGGTACGATTCCGTAGTGCTGCAAAGCATAAAGTACATCGTATGCGCTACCGCCCTGAGAGAAGCTTACGTCGCCATGCATTCTCACTGCCATAGTGGCACGGTCCATATAAGTCTTGTTAGCTACGAACATCTCGCTGAGGTCGTAGGTCTTACCTGTATGCTTCAGAATCTCGCTTTCGAAGTAGCTGAGTGTAGAGTAAGCCCAGCACGTACCGCTGCGGTTCTGGTCCTTGATGCTTGTAATAGGATTCTGTTTCACTACAGTGAATACAGGCTTGTTCTTTGCGATGGTAGCAGAATCTGTTGCTGATTTCGCATTTGCGCCAGTGGCAACCATAGCCAACATAGCTGCAACGATCATTGATTTCTTCATGAAATTTTTCTCTTAAATTAATAATGTTATTCTATACTTATATCTCTCTATGAAGAATCCTCAAGTTTTATAGGCTTGAGGGTTCTTTGTTCGTTTGCTTGAATGGATTTTCTATTTAAAGAATCTCTCCTCTGTGGGCAGCCATATACTCCTCTACATCCTTTGGATGGTAAGGTATGCGGTCGGTTCCGAGGAATCGGCAACCATCCTTGGTGATGAGTACATCATCCTCGATACGGATGCCTCCGAAGTCTTTGTAGGTCTCAATCTTATCGAAGTTGAGGAACTCTGCACAATGACCTGAAGCTTTCCATTCGTCGATGAGAGCTGGAATGAAGTAAACACCTGGCTCATCTGTTACTACGAAGCCTTCTTCAAGGCGACGGCCCATACGCAGGCAGTTTGTACCAAACTGTTCCAGGTTAGGGCGAACTTCATCATCAAAGCCAACGTTTATCTGGTCGAGGTTCTCCATATCGTGAACATCCATACCCATCATGTGTCCCAATCCGTGAGGCAGGAACATAGCGTGGGCACCAGCACGTACAGCCTCTTCTGTATCACCTTTGGCAAGACCTAACTCTTTCATACGGTCGAAGAGCAAGCGGCATACGGCAAAGTGGACATCAGCCCACTTCATACCTGGCTTTGCAACTTCCAGAGCGTAGTCGTGACAAGCCTCTACGATAGAGTAGATTTCCAACTGGCGTTGGCTGAACTTACCGCTGACAGGCATTGTACGGGTATGGTCTGAACAGTAATTGTTCATAGTCTCTGCACCTGCATCACAAAGTGCCAGTCTTCCTTCCTCGAGCAGATTCATAGATGGATAACCATGCTGAATCTCTCCATGCTGGCTGAAGATAGTAGGGAAACTAACCATTGCTCCATAAGAGTGAGCAATTCCGCTTACCTGTCCTGCTACATATTTTTCTGTGATTCCTGGGCGGACGAGCTTCATAGCAGTGGTGTGCATCTTATATCCGATAACAGAAGCACGCTCCAATTCCTCAATTTCCTCAGGAGTCTTGGTAGAACGCATCTTGACAACTGCCTTGATGAGATCCATGCTGGCTTCCTCTTTCTGCTGGTTTGGATGAATTCCGAGAAGGTCAAATACCTGAAGCTTGATATCATAGCGGTAAGGTGGCAAGAAGTGAATCTTGCGTTTCTTCGCCATAGCATCATTGCAGATGGTCTTCAGACTCTTCATTGGTGCAGAATTATGTACGCCCACCTGCTCTGCGAGATTGTGGACGCTATCTACGCTTCCGTACCATACGATATCTACCAAGTCGATATCATCACCGATTAAAGTTTCGATGTCGTTATCTATGTCAATTACACCAACCAAACCGTCTCGCTGCAAACCGAAATAGTACAGGAATGTTGAGTCCTGGCGGAATGGGTAATATCCGTTATTAGGGAAATTACAAGGTGAATTGTTGTTTCCGAAAAGAATGATGACGCCGCTTTTGACGAGTTTCTTAAGCTCTTGTCTGCGGCTAATATAAGTGTCCTTGCTAAACATATTTTTAGAATTTTACTTTATTTTGCTGCAAAGTTAGCAATTATTTCGCAAAAATGTATTATCTTTGCAATCAAAAATAGAAAAAACTAGCGAATTTATAAATAATTAATATAAAAATGCTCTTTTTGAGGGACAAAATGTAAGAAAATGAGTTTTCTCAGAGTGCAAATCGTTAGTAATGCAGAGAGTGATAATCTGTAAGAGTATGAATCTTGATTAGTGTAATGCAATCAAAAAACAGTGGAAGAATAAAGGTTATGAAGTTGAATTTGGAAAAAACTGGTTTGGTCTTGGAAGGTGGAGGTATGCGTGGCGTCTTTACCAGTGGCGTACTTGATGCTTTTATGAAGCATGATGTTTATTTCCCATATACGGTGGCGGTGTCGGCAGGTGCATGTAATGGTATGTCGTACATCAGTCGCCAGCCGCGTCGTGCCCGTATTTCAAATATCGATTATTTGGCGAGGTATCAGTATATCGGCATCCGACATCTGGTAACGCAAGGGTGTATTTTCGACCGTGAGTTGCTTTACGATAAGTTTCCGAATCTGTTGCTTCCTTACGATTTTGATACCTATTTTAAATATGCCGACCGATTCGAGATGGTTACCACGAATTGTCTTACGGGCAAGCCTATGTATCTTTCGGAAAATCATGATCGGCAGCGTGCCCTCGATATTGTACGTGCTTCCAGCAGTTTGCCATACGTGAGTAAAATCGTGGATGTGGATGGTATCCCAATGCTCGATGGTGGAATATCAGACAGTATTCCCGTGATGAGAGCTATAGACAAAGGTTATGAGCACAATGTGGTTGTCTTGACCCGCAACAAAGGTTGGAGAGATACTGGCAAAGATAGAAAGCTACCTTATTTATATAAGAACTATCCGCGCCTGCGAGTGGTCTTGAGTCATCGGCATAAGGCTTATAATGAGCAGATTCAACTGATTGATGATTTGGAGGCTGCTGGCAAAATCACTTGTATTCGTCCGATTCGTCCAATGGAAGTAGGGCGCATAGAAAAGGATACGGATAAATTAGAGCGTCTCTATGAAGAAGGATTTATGCTGGGAGAAAAGTTTTGTGAGAAATTCCTATGATGAAGTTTGCGTCATAGATTCCTAGTTTGAAATTCTCATTATAAAACAGCCTGTTCTCAAAACAAAAAGTCGTGTTTTGAGAACAGGCTATTCTTGTATATATGTTCACCTTATATATACTCCCCTTAATATATGTGCTTATCTTTTATATATGCCCATCCTGCAGATTGGCTTCAGCCTATTAGCCTATTATTCTTTAAGCAAGTCGGGTCTTAATCGCTTGGTTCGTTCCATTGCCTGGTCAAATTCCCACTGGCGGATTTTTGCTTCGTTGCCGCTAAGTAGGATTTCTGGAACCTTCCAACCCTTGTAGTCTGAAGGGCGGGTGTAGATAGGAGCTGACAGAATGTCGTCTTGGAAGCAGTCGGAGAGGGCACTCTGTTCATCGCTGATGACTCCTGGTACGAGGCGGATTACCGCATCTGAAATAATAGCTGCTGCCAGTTCGCCGCCCGTGAGCACATAATCACCTACGCTGATTTCTCTGGTAATAAGATGATCGCGCACGCGCTGGTCGATTCCCTTGTAGTGACCGCAGAGGATGATGAGGTTTCCACCCAGCGACATTTCGTTGGCTATCTTCTGGTTGAAGGTCTCGCCATCCGGAGATACATAGATGACGTCATCGTAGTCACGCTCTGCCTTCAGGGCAGTGATGCATCGGTCTATTGGTTCGCATTGCATCACCATTCCGGCGCTTCCTCCGTATGGATAGTCGTCCACTCGTTTCCATTTATCTAATGTATAGTCGCGCAAGTTGTGGAGATGGATCTCTGCGAGGCCCTTCTTCTGCGCACGTGCCAGGATAGATTCATTGAAGAATCCCTCCAGCATCTCTGGTAATACTGTAATAATGTCTATTCTCATAACATCTGCAAAGATAATAAATAATGTGTATAGCGCCAAATGTTTTATCGTTTTTCTTTTTCTTCTGCGATTGTTTTCTGATTTTCTTCTGCTTTTACTATTGTTTTCTTGCTTTTCTGATGTTTTTACTTTGAATTCTTTATTTATAGTGGAAAAACAGCAATCTTTCGTATAAATATGCAACAAATTCATCAAGAATCAAGAAAAATGCTAGCAAAATGATAAATTTTCAATAAAATGTGCTACTATTTGCAGAAAAAGTCGTATATTTGCAAACAAAAAAAGTTCGGTAGTGCGTATTATGCTGTTGTATGGTGTGCGCACACGAATGTATAGTTAATCAAATAATTAGTGAATAAGATGATACTGGACATTGAAATGCTGAGAAGCTTTTATGCTTCGTATTCGGAAAGTGTAAAACAGGCTAAGGCTACTGTGAAACGACCTCTCACTTATGCCGAGAAGGTGCTCTTTGCGCATCTTTTCGACCCTGCTGAGTTGCGCCCATATAAAAGAGGTATAGAATATGTGGATTTCCGACCTAACCGCGTGGCGATGCAGGATGCTACCGCTCAGATGGCGCTCTTGCAGTTTATGAACGCAGGTAAGGATAAAGTGGCTGTTCCTGCTTCAGTACATTGCGATCACTTGATTCGTGCAGACGTGGGTGCTACTCAAGACCTTCCTGAAGCATGTAAGACCAACAAGGAGGTATATGATTTCTTGAAGTCGGTATCTCAGAAATATCACATCGGATTCTGGGGACCAGGAGCTGGTATCATCCACCAGGTGGTACTCGAGAACTATGCCTTCCCAGGCGGTATGATGGTGGGTACAGATTCCCATACTCCAAATGCCGGCGGTCTCGGTATGGTAGCCGTGGGCGTTGGTGGTGCCGATGCCGTGGATGTGCTCACTGGTCAGCCTTGGGAACTCAAGATGCCTCGCCTCATCGGTGTGCATCTCACGGGTAAGCTCTCTGGCTGGGCTACTCCAAAGGATGTGATTCTCGAAATCTTGGGCATTCTCACTGTGAAGGGTGGTACCAATGCCATCCTCGAATACTTTGGCGATGGCCTCGACGGCATCTCTACCACGGGTAAGGCTACCATCTGTAACATGGGTGCAGAGCTGGGTGCTACCTGCTCTATCTTCCCATTCGACCAGAATGCCAGCGAATATCTCCGCAAGACGGGTCGTGAGGAGATTGCTTCTCTTGCCCAGAAGAACGCTGCCGAACTTCGTGCTGATGACGAGGTGCTTGCCAATCCATCTGCCTTCTATGACCAGATTGTAGAAATCGACCTCTCTAAGGTCGAGCCACATCTCAATGGTCCGTTTACTCCAGATGCGGCAACCCCTATCTCTCACATGAAGGCGAAGGGTCCTGCTAATGATTATCCTATGGTGGTAGAAGTTGGATTGGTAGGAAGCTGTACCAACTCTTCCTATCAGGATTTGGCCCGTGCGGCAAGTGTGGCTCGCCAGGCTTACGAGAAGGGCATCCAGGTAAAGGGTCAGCTCATCATCAACCCTGGTTCTGAGCAGATTCGCTATACTGCCGAGCGTGATGGTATCCTCGATGACTTCAAGAAGATTGGTGCCTTGATCATGACCAATGCCTGCGGCCCTTGCATCGGACAGTGGAAGCGTCACACTGATGACAACACCCGCAAGAATGCCATCGTCACCTCTTTCAATAGAAACTTCCGCCGTCGTGCTGATGGCAACCCTAATACATTCGCCTTCATCGGCAGTCCGGAGCTCACCGTGGCACTCACCATTGCCGGTCGTCTGGATTTCAATCCAGCCACCGATACCTTATTAGATAAGGATGGCAACAGCGTGAAGCTCGATGCGCCTACCGGTTTCACCTTCCCTCCTAAGGGATTTGCCGTAGAAGACAAGGGCTTCATCGCTCCTAGCGAAGCAAATGCTAACATTGAGGTGGTAATTGCTCCAGATAGCAACCGCCTGCAGAAATTGGCTCCATTCGCTCCTTGGGATGGAAAGAACCTGGTAGATATGCCTCTCCTCATCAAGACCGAGGGCAAGTGTACCACCGACCATATCTCAATGGCTGGTCCATGGTTGAAGTTCCGCGGACATCTTCAGAATATCTCAGATAACCTGCTGATGGGTGCCGTCAACGCCTTCAATGGCGAGAGCAACAAGGTGAAGAACCAGTTGGATGGCAAGTATGTGGAGGTTTCTACCGCAGCCAAGGCTTACAAGGCGCAGGGCATCAGCAGCATCGTGGTGGCTGAGGATAACTACGGTGAAGGCTCATCTCGTGAGCATGCAGCCATGGAGCCTCGTTTCCTGAACGTGAAGGTGATTCTTGCCAAGAGTTTCGCCCGTATCCACGAAACCAACCTTAAGAAGCAGGGTATGCTCGCCCTTACATTCTGCAATAAGGATGATTATAATAAGGTACAGGAAGACGACCGCATCTCACTCACCGGTTTGAAGGAGTTTGCTCCAGGTTCTAAACTCACCGTCACCTTGAAGCACAAGGATGGTTCTGAGGATAGTTTCGAAGTAGAGCATACTTATAATGATACACAGATTGCATGGTTCAAGGCTGGTTCTGCATTGAACTTTGCAGCTAAAAAGTAACAGTTATGAATAAAGAATATTTAATATATAAACTAAGTGATGAGGTAAAGAACTCATGTAAGATTGATAAGGATGCATTCACCAAGTTCAATGTAAAGCGTGGACTTCGTAATGAGGATGGCTCTGGTGTGCTGGTAGGATTGACCAACATCGGTAACGTTGTGGGTTACGAGCGCGATGAGAATGGCAAGCTGAAGCCTACCGAGGGTAAGCTCTATTATCGTGGCTACGAGCTTGACGACCTCGTTACTCCTCTCTTGAAGGAGAAACGATTCGGATTTGAGGAGGTTGCCTTCCTGCTCCTTTCCGGTCAGCTGCCGGATAAGGAGGAGTTGGAGGCTTTCAAGGAACTCCTGAACGACAACATGCCGCTCGACCACCGTACCATTACTCACATCATCGAGCTGGAGGGTTCTAACATAATGAACATCCTGGCTCGTTGCGTGCTCGAAATGTACACCTTCGATCCGAACCCTGACGATATCAGCCGCGACAACCTGATGCGTCAGAGTGTGGAGCTGATTGCGAAGTTCCCAACCATCATCGCCTATGCATACAACATCTATCGTCACTCTGTACAGGGCAGAAGCTTGCACATTCGCCATCCACGCGAGAATCTCTCTATCGCAGAGAACTTCCTCTATATGATGAAGCACGAGAACTACTCAGAGTTGGATGCGCGTATGCTCGATCTGCTCCTCATCATCCAGGCAGAGCATGGTGGTGGTAACAACTCTACCTTTACGGTGCGTGTTACTTCTTCTACCCGCACGGATACCTACAGCTCCATCGCTGCCGGTATCGGTAGCTTGAAGGGTCCTCTTCATGGTGGTGCCAACATCAAGGTTATCAATATGTTCCATCATCTGAAGGAGGCTATCAAGGATTGGACCAATGTCAACGAACTCGATATCTACCTGAAGCGCATGCTCAACAAGGAGGCTTATGATAAGACGGGTCTTATCTATGGTATCGGCCATGCGGTTTATACCTTGAGCGATCCTCGTGCCGTAGAGCTGAAGCGACTGGCTGGCGAGCTTGCCAAGGAGAAGGGTAGGGAGGATGAGTACAACTTCCTGAAGCTTATCGAGCAGGAGGGTATCAAGTGCCTGCAGGAACATCGTGGCGGCAGCAAGCCTGCCTGTGCTAACCTCGATTTCTATAGCGGTTTCATCTATGAGATGATTGGTCTTCCTCAGGAGATTTATACTCCTATCTTTGCTATGGCCCGTATCGTGGGTTGGACTGCCCATCGCATCGAAGAACTCAACTTCGAGGGTCGCCGCATTATTCGTCCTGCTTACAAGAATATTCTGGGTGAGTTGGATTATACTCCATTGGGTGAGAGATAAAAAATACATCAAATAATAAATACAAGTATTTAAAAAGGGCAATGCTTCTATGAGTATTGCCCTTTTATTTGGTGTGTACAGGGGGATATGCTTTTCTTTTTGGCTGTAGTCTTTTTTTCGATACTAAATAGCGTATCTTGTTTTAAAAACGGTTTTAAAAAAATATTTTAGTGAAATATAGTTAAGAAACTGATGTTTGGAGATAAATATTTGCGGATTACAGATAAATGTAGTATCTTTGTCGAAGAATTGCATGAAATGCAAGACTACAATAGTAAATTGTTATAATAAATAAGAGTATAAGAGAATAGGTGATGTCTGTAGATAGCCTATTAGACTGGTACCTAAATAAGAGGAGTAATAAAAGTTAATGGAAAAAGAATTTGAAGAGTATTGGAGCGCACACAGCAAGAGAATGCTTTTGAATGCTCCTGGCAACCTGCGGCAGGAATACCTGGAATCAACGAAATTAGATACGCCTATGGATTGGGTGTGTTATATCCTTCCCGTGGCTGCAGGTATTCTTATTCAGCCTCATGTCAATCTGAAGAGTGAGGTGCTGTCTTGGGGGCCATTATTTTATTGATAGTGGTGGTATTGTTTGTTCTTTTGCAGATGGTAAAGCCTTTTTTTCAGAAAAAGAAGTCAACCATTCAGGCAATTGATCAAATTAAACAGTATTACTACGAAAGATATAAGAAATATGGTCTGGATAAAATGGAGCCTTGGAATTAAGGCTCCATTTTTTATGTGATGATGTATTTTTATACGATCATAAAGTCGCTCATGATGTCATCTGATATATAGAGACCTTCATGGGTAAGTGATAGCTTCCCGTTGCTTATCTTCATGAGTCCTCTATGAATATGCTTCTCAGCTTCCTGCATCATCTGTGAAGCTAATTGGTCACCAAACTCCTTTTCCATCTTTTCTATATCAATACCATCGCTTGTCCGTAATGCCGTGGTGATAAGGTCATTGTATCTTGTAGAAAGATCCAGGAATTCGGTTTCACTAGGCAATTCTCCCTTTTGAATGGAAGCGATGTATTCCCTGATATTGTCCACATTCCAGCTTCTGGTGGCTTCAATCTTGTTTTCTTCACCTCTTTTTGTCTCTCGTCTGTAGGAGTGGGCGGCTGCACCTATTCCGATATAGGGCACTTCATGCCAATAGCTGCTGTTGTGGCGTGATCGGTAGCCTGGCTTGGCAAAGTTGCTTATTTCGTAATGCTCGTAACCGGCAGAGGTGAGTTGGGTGATGAGTAGCTCATACATCTGTCGGCTGGTTTCCTCATCGATTTCCTCAATCTTTCCCCGTTCCAGCATTCTGTAGAGAGTCGTTCCTTCTTCGTACATCAAGCTGTAGGCAGAGATGTGTTCTACCCCCAGTTTGATGGCTTCATCAATGTCTTTTTTCCAGTCTTCCAGAGTTTCGCCAGGAAATCCGAACATCAGGTCGATGCTGATGTTGTGGATGTCGATGCCACGCAACCTTTTGATGGCAGCCTTGACATCTGCAGCCTTGTGGCGGCGGTGAAGAAAGCCCAGGCGATGGTCTGAAAAAGTCTGTGCTCCCATGCTTACCCTGTTTACGGGCAGCTGCAGGAGAGTCTTGCAGAATTCTTCTGAGACATCATCGGGGTTGCATTCCATCGTGATTTCCATTTTTGAGAATTCTTCTTCCGGATGATCTGGAGGAAAATAAGCCTCCTTGATACCTTCGAAAAGGCGGATGAGCTGATCGTGGGTAAGCTGGCTGGGAGTTCCACCCCCCAGGTAGATGGTTCTTAAACAGTAATCGTAATCAGTTGCCGTTTTGAAGGGGCGCATCTTCATTTCCTTGCACAGAGCATCAACGTAATCATCCCGCATGCTGAGGGATGTGGTGCTGTAGAAACCGCAGTAGATGCAGCGGCTCTCACAGAATGGGATATGTATGTATAGTCCTGCCATGTTTTTTTAAGTCTGAATTCCTAATCGGCATTTCTGGCTTTAGTCTTATCTTTTTCTATATATAATAAGGTATAAGCCTAGAAATATGTCTTAACAAGATGCAAAATTACTAATATAATTTAATTTAGAGCAAGTTTTTTGTGAAAAAATTTGCAGGATTGCCGAAAAATGTGTAATTTAGTAGCACGAAACAGAAAAATCGTATGATTGGACTGTCGAATAACTAGCAATTTTAAGTATAACCCTTAAAAATCTATAAGCGTCATGAGAGTATATCAGACTAATGAGATTAAAAACATTGCATTGCTGGGCAGTGCGGGTAGCGGCAAGACTACACTTGCCGAGAGTATGTTATTTGAAGCAGGCGTTATCAAGCGTAGAGGCTCTGTAGAAGCGAAGAATACGGTGAGCGACTACTTCCCAGTAGAGTTGGAGTATGGCTACTCAGTGTTCCCTACCGTTTTTCATGTGGAGTGGAACAATAAGAAGCTTAACATTATAGATTGCCCTGGTAGCGATGATTTCGTAGGTGGTGCCATTACATCACTCAATGTTACCGATCAGGCAGTCATCCTTATCAATGGTCAGTATGGTCCAGAGGTAGGCACCCAGAACAACTTCCGTTATACAGAGAAGTTGAACAAGCCTGTTATTTTCCTCGTAAACCAGCTTGACTCAGACAAGTGCGATTTCGACAACCTCATTGCCACCATGAAGGACATTTATGGTTCCAAGTGTGTGCAGATACAATATCCTATCGAGACAGGTCCTGGCTTCAATGCTCTCATTGACGTGTTATTGATGAAAAAATATTCCTGGAAACCAGAAGGCGGTGCTCCTATCATCGAGGATATTCCTGAGGAGGAAATGGACAAGGCGATGGAACTTCATACTGCACTCGTTGAGGCTGCTGCCGAAAACGACGAAGGCTTGATGGAGAAATTCTTCGAGAGTGAAAGCTTGACAGAGGATGAACTTCGTGAGGGTATCCGCAAGGGATTGGTAACTCGCAGCATCTTCCCTGTATTCTGCGTTTGCGCAGGCAAGTCTATGGGCGTTCATCGCCTGATGGAGTTCTTGGGCAACGTTGTTCCTTTCGTAAGCGAGATGCCTAAGGTGCATAATACCCGTGGTGAGGAAATTACTCCTGATACCAATGGTCCTGAGAGTGTTTACTTCTTCAAGACAGGCTTGGAACCACATATCGGTGAGGTAAGTTACTTCAAGGTGATGAGTGGTTCTATCAAGAGTGGTGACGACCTGACCAATTCTGACCGTGGTTCCAAGGAGCGTATCGGACAGATTTATGCCTGTGCGGGTGCTAACCGTGTGCCTGTAGATCAGTTGAATGCCGGTGATATCGGTTGTACCGTGAAGATGAAGGACGTGAAGACGGGCAATACCTTGAATGGAAAGGGTGCTGAGTGGCGCTTCGATTTCATCAAGTATCCTAATCCTAAGTACTCTCGTGCCATCAAGGCTGTCAATGCCCAGGATACAGAGAAGCTGATGGCTGCTCTTCTCAAGATGCGTCAGGAAGACCCAACATGGGTTGTGGATCAGAGCAAGGAGTTGCGCCAGGTGATCGTACGCGGTCAGGGTGAGTTCCACCTCCGTACATTGAAGTGGCGTCTGGAGAACAACGAAAAGCTCAATGTAGTCTTCGAGGAGCCTCGCATCCCATATCGTGAGACCATTACCAAGAAGGCTCGTGCCGACTATCGTCATAAGAAGCAGAGTGGTGGTGCTGGTCAGTTTGGTGAGGTTCACCTCATCGTTGAGCCATACGCAGAGGGTATGCCAGATCCGACATCATTCACCTTCAACGGTCAGGAGTTCAAGATGAACATCAAGAGCCGTGAAGAAGTTTCCCTGGAGTGGGGTGGCAAGTTGGTATTCCTCAACTCTGTGGTTGGTGGAGCTATCGATGCCCGTTTCATGCCGGCTATCCTGAAGGGTATCATGGATTGTATGGAGCATGGACCTCTTACAGGTTCTTACGCCCGTGATGTCCGAGTTATCGTATATGATGGCAAGATGCACCCGGTAGATAGCAATGAGTTGTCATTCATGCTGGCTGCCCGTCGTGCTTTCAGCGATGCCTTCAAGCAGGCAGGTCCAAAGATTCTGGAGCCTATCTACGACCTGGAGGTTTACGTGCCAGCCGACTATATGGGTGATGTGATGAGTGATCTTCAGGGACGCCGTGCCCTTATCATGGGTATGGATTCTGAGGCAGGTTACCAGAAGTTGAGTGCCAAGATTCCACTCAAGGAGCTTGCCAACTATTCTATCTCCCTCAGCTCGCTTACCGGTGGTCGTGCTTCGTTCACCACCAAGTTTGCCAGCTACGAGTTGGTTCCTACCGATATCCAGAGCAAGCTGATTGCCGATCATGAGGCTGAACTGGCTAAGGAGGCTGAATAGAGTAGAAAAGATATTTCATCTTTATGATAAAAATGTTGTTTGAAATATAACTTCGAATTATCTCTCTTATATAAATTAAAATTTTATGTTGATATGACCAATGGGGAGCCTGCATGTGATATGTCGGCTCTCTTTTATTTTTATATATGCAATTATAGCCGTTTGTTTTTGTTAATTTGAGCAAATTGAAATGAAATAATTAACTGTTTTGTGTTAACCAATTAAGAAATTTCCTATCTTTGCCCCTATGAAAAAGAAAACGATTTGGACCATAGCCGTTATTATGGGCTTTTCGTTCCTTGCGCTGCTATTCCTGCAGCTCAGTTACATCCAGGAAATGGTGAACATGAAGAAGGAACAGTTTGACGAGTCGGTCAACAGAGCCCTATATCAAGCTTCAAGAAACTTGGAGCTGAATGAAACTTTGCGCTATCTTGAAAAGGATGTCAATGAGACTGAACGCAAGGCTAGTAAGAAGGATTCTGTGGGAACCCGCAGCGGTCAGCTGGATGGAACCATCCAGCACTCTCATCAGTATTCTGTGGTAGGTAAGGATGGTACGGTCTATTCATCCTTCGAATTGAAGACCATTGCAACCAATCCTGGCAACAAGCCGAAGGCGATGATTCTGCGCAGCGACAAGAACTCGCTTAATGAGACTCAGAAGTCCTTGCAGGAGATTGTGAAGAATCGCTATGTGTATCAGAAAGCGTTGCTCGACGAAGTGGTTTATTCCATTCTCTACTCGGCATCCGATAAACCATTGAAGGAACGAATCAACTTCAAGCAGTTGGATCAGGATCTCAAGGCAGAGATGATGAACAATGGAATCAATATCCCTTATCACTTTACGGTAACAACCCAGGATGGTCGGGAGGTGTACCGTTGCCCGGATTATACCGACGAGGGTGAGGAATACAGCTATTCTCAGGTACTCTTCCGCAACGACCCGCAGTCGAAGATGGGAGTTGTAAAGGTTCACTTCCCAGATATGAACAGCTACATCTTCTCCAGTGTACGCTTCATGATTCCTAGTGTCATCTTTACGCTGGTATTGCTCATCACCTTTATCTTCACCATCGTGGTCATCTTCCGGCAGAAGCGATATACGGAGATCAAGAATGACTTCATCAACAATATGACCCATGAGTTGAAGACGCCTATTGCTAGCATCAGTCTGGCGGCACAGATGCTCAACGACCCGTCGGTTTCCAAGAGCGAGCAGATGCAGAAGCATCTGGGTGGTGTGATAGATGAAGAATCGAAGCGACTCCGCTTCCTGGTAGAAAAGGTATTGCAGATGAGTATGTTTGACCGCAAGAAGGCGGTGTTCAAGAAGAAGGAGCTCGATCTGAATGAAATCGTTGAGAATGCGGCTCACTCTTTCGCCCTCCGCGTAGAGCATACGGGAGGAAAGATTTACGTGGATATCGAGGCGATAGACTCTACGCTCTATGTGGATGAGGTGCATTTCCAGAATGTGATTTTCAATCTGATGGACAATGCCGTGAAGTATCGTAAACCCGAAGAGCCTCTGTTTGTCACGATGAAGACATGGAATGATGAACATCATCTGTATCTCTCTATCAATGATACGGGTTTGGGTATGAAGAAGGAGAACCTGAAGAAGATCTTCGACAAGTTCTACCGCGTACATACGGGCAATGTGCATGATGTGAAGGGCTTCGGCCTCGGTCTCGCCTATGTGAGGAAAATCGTGGAATTGCATGGTGGAGAAATCAAGGTTGACAGCGAATTGGGCAAGGGTACTACCTTTACCATCAAGCTGCCGGTGATACATGATTAAAAGACAATGATAAATAGAATATTAACAAGTAAAAATAATAAGAATATGGAAGAGACAGTAAAAATCCTGCTTTGCGAGGATGATGAGAATTTGGGTATGTTGCTTCGTGAGTATCTGCAGACCAAGGGCTTTGCTACAACATTGTGCCCTGACGGTGAGGCAGGCTTCAAGGAGTTCACCAAGAACAAGTATGATATTGCCGTACTCGATGTGATGATGCCTAAGAAGGATGGCTTTACCCTGGCTCAGGAGATTCGCCAGCAGACGGCAGATCTGCCAATCGTATTCCTTACTGCCAAGACTTTGAAGGAGGATATTCTGGAAGGCTTCAAGATAGGTGCTGACGATTATATCACCAAGCCTTTCTCTATGGAGGAGCTGGTGTTCCGTGTAGAGGCTATCCTTCGCCGTGTACGTGGCAAGAAGACCAAGGAATCTACCATGTACCACATCGGTAAGTTTACCTTCGATACACAGAAGCAGCTGCTTACCATCGGTGATGAGCAGACCAAGCTGACAACCAAGGAGAATGAGCTTCTTGCTCTTCTCTGTGCTCATGCCAACGAGATTCTTCAGCGTGATTTCGCATTGAAGACCATCTGGATTGACGACAACTACTTCAATGCGCGCTCTATGGATGTGTATATCACCAAACTCCGCAAGCATCTGAAGGAAGATCCGCAGATTGAGATTATCAATATCCATGGTAAGGGCTACAAGCTCATCGTTCCGGATATGGATTAGGAATATGGATTGACAGAAAAGCAGTAAACTGTATAAAGCAGTAGAAAGCTATCTATGGAAAAAGAGAAAAGGGATAAGTTTGCAGAAAACCTATCCCTTTTTCTTTCATTTCTGAATCGTCTTATCTGAAACATCATGTCCAGGTTCCGTTTCTTATCCCTTCTTCAGCGAATAGACAAATCCGGCAATGCCAGCCAGGATGAAGAACAGACCTGCAAACAGCATGATGTTGTTCTTGATGTCAAAGGCGAAGCTTGCCGCAAGCAGCAGAACGCCCAAAACGATGAATGTCATACCCGTGGAAGGGAGGGTATGGAGCGATTTTTTGAGTCTTTTATCCATATTTTCTTGCAATTAACAATTATTTTCTGCAAAAGTACAAAAAATATTTGGTTAATTCAAGAAAAAGTTGTAATTTTGCACCGCAATTCGTGAAAAGGTGTGTGTTTACGCACACATTTCTATGTTTTGCAAGAGAATTTTAATATTAATTTTTTAATTATTTACAAAAGTAGTATGAATCAATACGAAACCGTTTTCATTTTGACTCCCGTTTTGTCTGATGAACAGATGAAGGAAACGGTCGCTAAGTTCGAGAAGGTACTCACCGATAATGGTGCTGAGATTCTGAACAAAGAGGCTTGGGGTTTGAAGAAGTTGGCTTACAACATCGAGAAGAAGACATCAGGCTTCTACAGCTTGGTTGAGTTCAAGGCTGAGCCAACTGTTATCGCTAAGCTCGAGACAGCTTATCGCCGCGACGAGAAAGTAATTCGTTACATGACTGTTAAACTTGACAAGTATGCTGCCGCTTACGCAGAGAAGCGTCGTGCAAAGCTTGGTAAAAAAGAGGAGGCTTAATCATGGCAGATCAGAAATCAGAAATCCGTTATTTGACCGCTCCTTCTATCGACACAAAGAAGAAGAAGTATTGCCGTTTCAAGAAGAGCGGTATTAAGTACATCGACTATAAGGACCCAGAGTTCTTGAAGAAGTTCTTGAACGAGCAGGGTAAGATTCTTCCACGTCGTATCACAGGTACATCTTTGAAGTATCAGCGCCGCGTGGCACAGGCTGTTAAGCGTGCTCGCCAGATCGCTTTGCTTCCTTACGTAACCGATTTGATGAAGTAATTTAAGGAGGAGAAGAAGAATGGAAATTATTTTGAAGCAAGATATTATCGGTCTTGGATACAAGAACGATATCGTAAATGTAAAGAGTGGTTATGGTCGTAACTTCCTTATCCCTACAGGTAAGGCTGTTATCGCTTCTCCATCTGCTAAGAAGCAGTTGGCTGAGGATTTGAAGCAGCAGGCTCACAAGCTTGAGGCTATCAAGGCTGAGGCTGTTAAGAAGGGCGAGGCTCTCAATGGCGTCGTTCTTACTATCGCTGCTAAGGTTAGTGCTACTGGTCAGCTCTACGGTTCAGTTAACGCTGCAACTGTTGCAGAGGAGCTCGCTAAGAAGGGCATCGAGGTTGATCGCAAGATCATCACTATGAAGGATGCTAAGAAGGTAGGCGAGTACGAGGCTACTGTACACTATCACAAGGAGGTTGAGGTTAAGGTTCCAGTTAACGTTGTTGCTGAGAACGCTCCTGTTGCAGCTCCTGCTGCTGAGGAGGCTCCAGCTGAGGCTGTAGCTGAGGAAGAGGCTCCAGCAGCTGAGTAATCCTCAATAATATAATCTCAAATCGACACAAGTACGAAAATTTTCGCACTGTAAAGCAAATTAATATAAAGATCCCTTTTGCCGAAAGGCATTAGGGATTTTTTTTGTTTTCTAGGTATTCTGCGAAGCTTTTGCTCGGTAAAATCGTATAATAGAATGGTAATTTAGTATATATATAACTTTATTTTAGCTTATTCTCTCCCGATTCTCAGAAAAATATTGTATCTTTGCAGCCGAATTCATGGAATTCGCTTTTAAAGAAGAAATTATTAATAATAAATTTTTAAAATAGATAAAAATGAAAGCATTTGTTTTCCCTGGTCAGGGTTCTCAGTTCGTAGGTATGGGTAAGGACCTCTACGACAACAACGCATTGGCAAAAGAACTTTTCGATAAGGCTGATGAGATTCTCGGCTTTAAGATTACTGATATCATGTTCGCTGGTACAGATGAGCAGTTGAAGGAAACCAAGGTTACCCAGCCTGCAGTATTCCTCCACTCTGTTATCTCTGCTCTTTGCCTGGGCGATGAGTTCCAGCCTGCTATGGTAGCTGGTCACTCTCTCGGTGAGTTCTCAGCCTTGGTAGCTGCAGGTGCTATGGCCTTCGAGGATGGCTTGAAGCTGGTGGCTGCACGTGCCAACGCTATGCAGAAGGCCTGCGAGGCTAATCCTGGAACTATGGCTGCCATCATCGGTTTGCCTGATGAGAAGGTTGAGGAAATCTGCGCTCAGGTTAGCACAGAGGGCAACGTTGTAGTTGCTGCCAACTACAACTGCCCTGGTCAGCTCGTTATCTCTGGTAATGTTGATGCTATCAATGCTGCCTGCGAGCAGTTGAAGGCTGCCGGTGCCAAGCGTGCCCTGCCATTGAAGGTAGGTGGTGCTTTCCACTCTCCATTGATGCAGCCAGCAAAGGACGAACTTCAGGCAGCTATCGAGAAGACTGCTTTCTCAGCTCCTAAGTGCCCTGTTTATCAGAATGTAGATGGCAAGCCTCATACAGATCCAGCTGAGATTCAGCAGAACCTCATTGCTCAGCTCACAAGTTCAGTACGCTGGACAGCTTCTGTTCAGGCTATGATTGCTGATGGTGCTGACGATTTCACAGAGTGTGGTCCTGGCAAGGCTTTGCAGGGTATGATCGGTCGCATCGACAAGACTGTAGGTAATCACGGTATTGCATAATCATCTATCAGAATAATCAAGCGTTTTATCTTCCCGGCAAAGGCGTTGCCGGGAGGGTAAAGCGTTTTATCATTTAAGTAACGACCGCTAAATGAAGGAAAAAATAGTTATTTATCAGGTGCTCCCCCGATTGTTTGGTAACAGGAATACCACTCGTAAGGAGAATGGCACCATTGAAGAAAACGGTTGCGGAAAGCTTAATAACTTTAGTGATGAGGTGTTGGCCCGTATTCATGACATGGGTTTCACTCATATCTGGTTTACAGGTGTGATCCGTCACGCTACACAGACAAACTACTCATCTTATGGTATTCCTACCCAGCATGCTGAGGTGGTAAAGGGCAAAGCTGGATCGCCATACGCCATTACCGACTATTATGACATTGACCCTGATCTGGCCGTGAATGTCAGCCTGAGAATGAAGGAGTGGGAGACTCTTATCGAGCGTACGCACAAGGCTGGTATGAAGGTCATCATGGACTTTGTGCCGAATCATGTGGCTCGTGAGTATCATTCCATCTGCAAGCCGGCAGGTGTACGAGATTTAGGAGAAGATGATGATACCAATATGCACTTCTCTACGAAGAATAATTTCTATTATGCATGGGGCGATCTCGACCTGAATGAAGTTCGCCGCTCTAAACCGGAGTTCAAGGCTTATAATGCTAAGGATGCCAGAATCTATGAGCCATACGAGGAGAGTCCGGCAAGAGCTACGGGAAACGACCGTTTCGACAACCGCCCGGGTTGCAACGACTGGTATGAGACCGTGAAGCTCAACTATGGTGTGGATTACTGCGATGCAGGTGGCAGAAGCTATCACTACGAGCCGGTGCCAAGCACCTGGGGTAAGATGACGGATATCCTGCTCTACTGGGCAAGCAAGGGTGTAGATGGATTCCGCTGCGACATGGCAGAGATGGTGCCTACGGCATTCTGGTCATACGCTACGGCGATTCTGAAGTCCAAGTTTCCTCATATCATTGTTATCGGTGAGGTGTATGATCCTAACCAGTATCGCAACTATGTGAAGGCGGGATTCGATTATCTCTACGATAAGGTGGGCATGTATGATTGTCTTCGCGGTGTGATTCGTGGTGAGCGTCCGGCAGCCAGTATCACTCACGAGTGGCAGGTGGTGGATGACATCCGCGATCACATGCTCTACTTCCTGGAGAACCATGATGAGCAGCGCATAGCCAGCGACTTCTTCTGCGGCAGCGCCATGAAGGCGATTCCTGCAGCAGCCATGAGTCTCTTCTTCCAGAAGAATCCTTTCATGCTCTACAGCGGACAGGAGTTTGGCGAGAAGGGTATGGACAAGGAAGGATTCAGCGGCAGAGATGGCCGTACTACGATATTCGACTACTGGAGTCCGGAGACCCTGACCCATGCTTATCAGGAAGGTGAGGAGGAAGCATATACTGCAGAGCAGAAATATCTGGCTGCTACCTATCGCCAGCTTCTCCGTCTTGCCAATGAGGAGAAGGCGCTTCGCGAAGGTGATACCTTCGACCTGATGTATGTGAATCCGGGTTCAGAGGGCTTTGATCCACGTACCAATTTTGCCTTCCTTCGCAAGAAGGATAATGAGGTGATGCTCATCGTGCTCAACTTTGCCCAGGAGGCTCGCCAGCTGCAGGTATGCATCCCCGGTCATGCTTTCGATTTCTTCCAGATTACGGAAGAGGAGGTTCTGGTAACTGAATTGTTCTCGGGAGGCAAGAAGAAGGTAGAGTTGAAGAGGGGTGGAGTATTCCCGATATTAATGGATGCTAACGGAGTAAGAATCTATAAATTCAATGTCAAGATGGAGGAAAGTGATATCATATTGAATGAGCATCATAAGGAGGAATTCCCTCCTGCTCATACGGCAGAGCATCTGCTCAATCAGTTGATGGTTCGCCTGTTTGGCTGTGAGCGCAGCCGCAATGCACATATTGAGCGCAAGAAGAGTAAGATGACCTTCGTAGTCGATCACAAGCCTACCCGCCAGGAGGAGAAGGAGATTGAGACGGAGATGAATCGCCTGATAGAGCTTGATATGCCTGTGACTTACGAGTTTGTGGATCGCGACCACATTCCAGCAGAGGTGAAACTCGATCGTTTGCCTGATGATGCTAGTGAAACCTTGCGTCTGGTTCGTATCGGCGATTATGATGTTTGTCCATGTATTGGCAAGCATGTCCGCTCAACAGCTCAGATTGGCAAGTTTGTATTGCTTGGTACCAATTGGGATGAGCATGCGCATTCTTTGCGTATCCGCTTCAAGATTGTGCAATAATATAAAAAACAGCAATGGAGTAGTAGCCATTGCTGTTTTTCTCTTTATATCATCACCGTTTTCTTTCTTTCCTTTTCTTTCGTGCACATAAAAGTTTTTCTCGAAAAAAGTCTCAAAGTCTCATTATTTGTGGCTAAAACCGATGTATATGATTGATATATAATGGTTTATGAAAATGAGGCTTTTCTGTTTATTTTACAAAGAAGTATCATAGTAGTATCATAAATTCAATAGAAGTATCATAAAATTCAGGTAAGTCGCTTACAAGAAAGCCTTTTTTGAGGATTTATGTCTAGAAAAATAGGAGCAAAAACCAAGAAATGTCTACTATTTCAGTTTTATAAAACTGATAGTGTCTACTTTTCTAGTTTATTTAGTATGTCAATATTAACCAGGAATAAGTTGGAAGACTGACAATTGTAGTTAGGAATAAGCACATTTGCTGGTCTCTGAGTGCCCGTCACACGGGCACTCAGAGACCATGTGATGGGCATCGACAGAACAAGTGATGGGCACTTATTGCCCGTACTGTGGGCATCGAGTGCCCATTTTGTGGGATGACTTTTGGGCACTATTTTGAGTAAGCGAATTCGTATTTTTTCTATATGTAGTTGACTACAATTTTGTGTTTTTGTACAATGCTTTATGGTGATTTGATGATACTTCTATCGAAATTATGATACTTCTATGATACTTCTTTGTAAACATATTTGGAAGTGCCATTTTGCAAATCGTTATGTATCAGTAATTTATCTGCAAACAATGATACTTTGAGACTTTTTTCAAGAAAAAAAACATTTATGTGCGAGGATAAAGAATGGGTGAATCTGCGTCATTTGTAAGCGGCTCCTCACATCATTTTCATGAAAAATACAGAAAGTTAGAAAAAAACTCTTGAAAGTTTGTCAGTCTCATTTCTTTTTGTTATATTTGCATCCGTAAATATCAGTATATTGAAGATAAAGGCTGATATAATGGATAAATATCATTATAATGATAGATAAATAAATGAAAGAATATGGCAGATTTATATGAATATTCTACTCCAGAGTTGGTACGCTTGCTGGGAGTGAGATTCAAGGAATATAGAATGAGATGCAATCTCACCCAGAAAGAGGTAGCCAAGCTTACGGGGCTTGGTTTGACCACCATCCACAAGTTTGAGAATGGAACAGCGGGCAATCTTTCGCTTGCCACTTTTCTTCTCTTGCTGAAGGTGGTGGGGCAGATTGATGCTATAAATGATGTGCTTCCAGAACTTCCTCCATCACCTTATTTGATGAGAAAGGATGAGAAGAAGGCACAGAGAATACGTCATACTAAATAATAACTGGTTATGGTAAATACGTTGAGAGTAATGCTTTGGGACGAAGAAATCGGTCGCTTGGCATGGGACGATCGCCGCAGGTTATCGTACTTTACATATAATCCTGAGTTCTTGAAGAAGGGAATTGATGTATCTCCTCTTCAAGCCCCTGTGCGTGGTATTCGTGCAATGACACCCGTGTGGGGAGAGGATGCCAAAATGTACCAAAAACTTCCTGCATTTTTGGCAGATTCGTTGCCGGATGCTTGGGGTAATCAGCTTTTCGAACTTTGGCGAATTCAAAATCATATTCCTAATGCTGATATAACTCCGTTGGATAAACTATCCTTTATCGGTAAGCGAGGTATGGGTGCATTGGAATTCTTACCAGAGGTAGCAAAGTCGGATAAGGCAGAAAAGATAGATGTCAAGTCGTTGGCAGACTTGGCTGAGCGCATTTTCATCGAGCGTGAAAATGCCCATATCATGCCAGAGGAATCTATCACGATGCAGTCCTTGCTTACGGTGGGAACATCGGCTGGTGGACGCCAACCTAAGGCTATCATTGCCATCAATAAAGCTACGGGGGAGATACGAAGCGGTCAAGTGGCTGGGCTGCAGGATTATGATTACTATATATTGAAATTTGGCGATACGAAATATAGTTCTGCCGAGATAGAGATGACCTATTACGAGATGGCCATCAAGTCGGGAATAGATATGATGCCATCCAGACTATATGAGATTGATGGAAACAGGAATTTTATAACGAAGCGTTTCGACCGTGATGGTGAGCGGAAATTGCATACGCAGACCCTTGCTGCGATTTCTCCAGAAACCGATAGTTATGAAGGACTTGTGGCAGTCTGCAGAAAATTACATTTGCCGGAGACTGATTGCCAGGAAGTATTTCGAAGACTTGTGTTCAATGTACTTTCCAACAATACGGATGACCATACAAAGAATTTCTCTTTTGTGATGGACGAGGCGGGTCTTTGGCGTTTGTCGCCAGCCTATGACCTTACTTATATTATAGATACAGGAGGCTGTTTACCCAATACGGGTCATTGTATGTATGTAAGGTCTAAGCTGCATCATATTTCTTACGATGATGCCATTCAGTTTGCCAAGGACAATGGCATTCGGCGTGCTGATGCAATCATCAGGGAAGTAGCTGATTCTCTGCGGCAATTCCGTGACATAGCCAAGCGGTATGCCGTTCAAGACAGATGGATCAGTTCCATAGAGTCTGCGATAAATGCTCATCTCGTTTCATGGGGGTTGGAGGATAAAGACAACAGTTCTTCTTCTTTTGAGATAGATGGCAAAAGTTGTACTGATGTTCGCATAGAGCAGGCTTACAAAGGCAACTTCCATTTGTATGCAAGCATAGATGGGCGAGACTGTAAGTTTGTCATCGGAAAGAACAAGCCCGAATATGCTACGATTCAAAAGACGGGATTGTCGAATCTTCCGGAGACGATGCTCAGAGATTTGGTTGCGAAATATCTGGTGAGATAGAAGATATTTGATTTAAAATAGAAAAAGCAAAGAAATCCACTTTGCTTTTTCTATTTTCCTTCTAAAAAGTTTGTATAATCAAAGATTATTCGTATTTTTGCACCGTCAGTCCCCCGCCAAGCCTTTCAACGATGCTCAAATGTGCGGGTCGTTTTTTAAGGCAGTTACCGCCCCGTTTCAAGCATGTTTTGTTGAATTGCGGTTCTATTTTTGCAGTGATATATTGTTAATAATCAGAAAAAAGCTTGTTTTCTGAAATATTATCTGTATCTTTGTACATTAATTATTAAGAGTAAGATTATGGCTTCAAAGAGATATCCTTTGGGAATACAAACGTTCTCCGAAATCGTGAAGGGGAATTACTTCTATGCTGACAAGACGGCTATCGTCTATCAGTTGGCTCATTATGCCAAGTTTCATTTTCTGAGTCGCCCACGTCGATTCGGAAAATCCTTGTTTGTATCTACCCTCCAGGCTTACTTCGAGGGTAAGAAAGAACTGTTCAAGGGACTTGCCATCGAACAGATGGAGAAGGAGTGGACGGCATATCCCGTCATCCACTTGGATCTGAGCTGCGGTAAGTATTATAGTTTGGAGAATACATATTCAATTCTAAACGGAATACTAGAAATAGAAGAGAAAAAATATGGTTTAAAGGTTAATCCGATAGATGAGAAGTCTTTTGGCGCACGTCTCAAGAATATCTTGCTGGCTGCCACGGCTCAAACCGGTAAGCAAGTTGTCGTTCTCATCGATGAGTATGATGCCCCGATGCATGATTCTGTAAGTGACGAAGACTTGCAGAAGACCATCCGCAACATCATGCGAGATTTCTTCAGTCCCTTGAAGCAGCAAGAGGGAAACATTCGCTTTGTATTCATCACAGGCATCTCTAAGTTTAGTCAGCTCAGCATCTTCAGCGAATTGAACAATCTCAAGATTCTCACGTTGAAGGATGAATACAGTAGCTGTTGTGGTATTACCAAGAGTGAATTGACTCAGTATTTCCGTGAGGGAATCGAGGAGATGGCTGAGCATAATGGGCTTACTTATGAGGAGACCTTAGGGCAACTCAAGCAGCATTATGATGGCTACCATTTCAGTATCAATAGCGAGGATATCTTCAATCCTTACAGCATTATCAATGCTTTGGATGATAAGGAGTTTAATAGCTATTGGTTTACATCTGGTACGCCTACGTTTCTGGTGGAGTTATTGCAGCAGAAGAATTTGGATATGCTCAATCTGGACGATCTGTGGATACAGGCTTCACGTTTTGATACACCTACGGAAAAGCTTGCTGATCCTATTCCTGTCCTTTTCCAAAGTGGCTACCTTACCATTAAAGGATATGAGAAGAAAGGCAAGTTGTATCATCTCTGTTTCCCAAATCAAGAAGTAAGACAAGGTTTCTCGGAAAGTCTCGTCAGGTATTATTCTGCGCAAGACATGAACAGATATGATGCCATCGTGTATGCTTATTCCAAGAATGTGCTCATCAATGATGATATGGAAGCTTTTATGCCTCATTTGAAGGCATTCTATGATAAGTTCCCATATACGATTATCAACAATAATGAGCGTCACTATCAAGCCGTGATATTCACCATCTTCACCATGCTTGGCGAAGATGTGAAGGTGGAGCATACCACTTCGGATGGAAGAATAGACCTTGTGCTCAAGACGGATAAGAGTATCTTTATCTTTGAGTTGAAATATAAGAAGTCTGCCGACATCGCCATGGCGCAAATCAGCGACAAGGACTATGCCAAGGCTTTTGCTGATGATGGGCGGAAGGTTGTGAAAGTGGGTATTAACTTCTCTGAAAACCAGCGAAGTATAGAGGATTGGGTGATCATTCATTGTAATCTCGCTCTGTATCATACTCCAAAGTCATCTTGAAGCCTGTCTCCTAAAGAGCGAAGAACTGCCATGAAAAGAAAGTATCAACGTCGATATTATGCCAGTCATAAGGAAGAACTACAACGCAAGAGCCGTGAGTACTTCTAAATGAAAAACAGCCAACTTTCAAATGCAATTGAAGGTTGGCTGTTTTTTTCTTGCTCAAAAGTTTGTATTATCAAATAACATTCGTATCTTTGCTGCACGAGAACCCGCCAAGCCTCTCAACGATGCTCAAATGTGCGGGTCGTTTTTGTATATATACGTTTCTTCTCAAAATACGCTAATGGAAAGATACATCTCTCCGGCTATAGAGTCTGAAGAATATGTTCCAATTCTTCGAGTTCTTCCTCTTTTGTTGCCCAACTCGTTACAAATCGGCAGATGATTTCGGTATCGCTCTTTCTTTCCCATATTTCGAATGCAACTTTCTTGGAAAGAGCATCGTAGAGGGAAGGTGAAAGTACGACAAACTGCTGATTGGTAGGAGAATCGTAGGCGATAGCTATGCCATGCTTCTGGAAGATGCTGCGGATACGGGTAGCCATGGCGATGGCGTGGCGCGATATCTTGAAATAGAGGTTATCCGTAAACAGCGTGTCAAACTGGATGCCTAGCATTCTGCCCTTGGCAAGCAAGGCTCCATGACGCTTTATGTTAGTGAAGAAATACTTTGGTGCCTTCATGCCAGAAAATACCACAGCTTCGCCCATCATGGCACCCACCTTGGTTCCGCCTATATAGAATACATCACAATGATTGGCAAGGAATGGCAAGTCATAGTCGCATGCCTCTGAAACCAGACCGTATCCCAGTCGTGCACCATCGATGAAGAGGCGGAGGTTATATTTCTGGCAGGTTGTATATAGTGCAGTCAACTCTTCCATGGTGTAGACCATTCCGAACTCTGTCGGCATCGAGATATAAACCATGCCTGGCTGCACCATGTGAGGATGCGTTTCATCGGCAAGGAAAGTATCCATATATGCAGACAGGGTGCTGGATGTTAGCTTGCTGTTCTCTCCTGGCAGCGTAATGACCTTATGACCAAATGCTTCTACTGCTCCAGATTCATGTACTTCGATATGACCGGTCTCCACACAGATAACTCCTTCGCATCCCCTGAGCACGGAGTCGATAACGGTGGTGTTGGTCTGTGTACCGCCTATCAGGAAGAACACTTCAGCATTCTCATTGTCCACGGCTTTACGGATTTTCTCTTTTGCAGATTCTGAGTATGAATCAAAACCATAACCGGATGTTTTCTCTCTGTTTGTCTTGCCAAGAGCCTCTAGAATCTCTGGCAGCATACCATTGTTGTAATCACTTTCGAATGAAATCATATGATATAATATAATGATAATATTAGATAATCACCGCCGTTCCGCTGCATGTTACCATCAGCATGGAACCGCTGTTGCCTACGGTTTCGTAATCCAGGTCGATGCCTACGATGGCGTTGCAGCCCAGGGATGCGGCACGGTCGGCCATCTCTCTGAGGGCTGTATCCTTAGCCTGACGGAGGGTGCTTTCGTAAGAACCGCTTCTTCCGCCGATTACATCACGAACACTGGCAAAGAAATCCTTCACAAAGTTGGTACCGATGATGGTCTCGCCAGTCACTACGCCACGATATTCACGGATAGGGTGGCCTTCTATGGTTGGAGTTGTACTCAAAATCATAATCTTTTCCTTTCTTTTTATGCTATTATCAATATTAATTATAGATTAGACGATAAAAGATAGCAAAAGGTTGCAGGAAATCCAAAAATATTTGTTACTTTTGCATCGAAAGTTTAATATTTATAGGTTATATGAACAAAAAATTGATGTTTTCGGCAGCACTTGTGATGGCGCTGCTTTCGGCAAACGCTCAGAAAAGGGCGTTTACCATCGAGGATTTGTACAAGGTGAAGGGCGTATATTCTGTGAGCCTTTCGCCAGATGGTAAGACTATCTGCTATACCTCCAGTTCTTCCGACCTGAAGAACCAGAAGTCTAGCTCCGACATCTACATCATGAATGCGGATGGCTCTCATGCCAAGGCTTTCACCGAGGATGGCAAAAGCAGTTCTGCCGTGTGGAGTAAGGATGGAAAGAGTATCTTCTTTACCAATTATGAGAAGGGGACGGCTCAGATCTATCGCATGAATCTGGCTACCTGCGAGGCGGAACAAGTAACTGATTATGAGTTGGGTATAGATAATCCGGTTATCTCTCCCAATGAGCGATACATCGCCTTTACAGCCGAGGTATATCCCGACCTGGGAGCTGATGCCAAGGCCAACATAGCCCGGATGGAGAAGAAGGACAAGGGACCTGTGCAGGCGCATATTGCCGACAAGTTGCTCTATCGTCATTGGACGAGCTATAGCGATGGCAGATGCAGTCATCTCATCCTTTTCGATACACAGACGAAGACTTACAGGGATCTGACTCCGGGTAATTATTCGCTGATATTCATGGCCGGTGGCGGAATCGCCTATGATTTTTCTCCAGACAGCAAGGAAATCTGTTTCGTCTCCAACCACGATGAGCATCAGGAGGCTAGCACTAATGCCGATCTGTGGACGGTTTCTGTGAATGGGGGAGAGCCAGTCTGCATCACGAAGGAAAACAAGGCATGGGATGGTACTCCAACCTATTCGCCCGACGGCAAGTATATCGCTTACCGTTTGCAGCAAGTGCCTGGCTATGAGTCTGATCGCTTCCGTCTTGCCATCTACGACCGTGCTGCAAGGAAATCTACTATCCTGACAGAGAAGTTTGACAACTGGGTGGATGATTACAAATGGGCACCAGACAGCAAGAGTATTTTCTTCCTGGGTGAGGTACGGGGCGCACAACCACTCTACAAGCTCGACATTGCCAGAAAGACCATTTCGCCAGTAGTGACAGGCAAGGCTATCTCTGAGTTTGATTTCGACAATAAGGGGATGGTGTATTATACTTACAGTACGACAGGCAAGCCATCGGCTCTGTATCGTCAGCAGATGAAAAAGTGGAATGGAACTCCTGTGGCTCGCGGCAAGGAACAGCAGATAACCTTCCTCAACCAGAAGTTGGAGGATGAGGTGGATATCCGTCCATCTGAGAGCATCTGGGTGGATGGCGCTGGCGGCGACAAGGTACAGGTGTTCATCGTGAAACCACACAACTTTGATGCCAGCAAGAAGTATCCGCTTATCATCAATGTGCATGGCGGCCCGCAGATGCAGTGGATGAATTCCTTCCGTGGCGACTGGCAGGTTTATCCTGCTGCCGGTTATGTGGTGGCTTATCCTAATCCTCATGGTTCTACAGGATATGGCCAGGCCTTTACACGTGCCATTTCCGGTGACTGGGGCGGAAAGGTATTTGAGGATGTGATGAAGGTTACTGATAAATTGGCAACCCTGGAATATGTTGACTCTACCAGGATGGGAGCGATGGGATGGTCGTATGGCGGCTATATGATGAACTGGCTGCAGGGCCATACCAAGCGATTCAAGTGTCTGGCTTCCATGATGGGCGTATATGACTTGCGCTCTATGTGGGGCAGTACCGAGGAAGTATGGTTCCCTAACTTTGAGCTGGAGGGACAGCCTTACAATTCCGATCTCTACGAGAAGTGGTCGCCATCCTCATACATCAAGAACTTCTCTACGCCAACCCTCGTGATGACGGGCGAGCTGGACTATCGTGTACCTTATACACAGAGCTTGCAGTATTTCACGGCATTGCAGACCCTGAACATTCCTTCTCGACTGATTGTCTTGAAGTATGATGGTCATTGGCCAAGCAACCTGAAGTCGATGCCGCTCTATTACAATGCGCACCTCGACTGGTTCCATCGCTATCTCGGCGGTGCTCCTGCACCTTGGGACACAGAGAAAATGGTGAATAATGAGATAGAGTACTAAAATGCCTTATATATAATAAGGTGTAGAAAACCAAAATAAAAAAGCTCCATTCGCATCTGAAATGGCGAATGGAGCTTTTTTTCTGAGAATTAAAAACTTACTTTGTTTCCTGTTCTTCCTGCATATCCAGATACTGGTTGTCCTTGTCGTAGAATTCATACTGGAGGAACGCCAGTTTCTGAGATGGAATTACATTGAAGCCGAAACCATACTTAAACTGCCATTTGCGCTTCAGGGAAATGAAGCCCTTGTTGATGAAGGCAGCTACGTAAGGATTCACATACAAAGTGAATTTCTTGACGCCAATCTTGTTGACTAGGCGGTCGATTTTTCTTTCCAACTGGTCGGTGAAAAGGATGCTCGATTTGATCTTGCCCGAACCGAAGCAGGTAGGGCAGGTCTCCTCTACGTTTACGTCCATGGCAGGGCGTACACGCTGGCGGGTAATCTGCATCAGTCCGAACTTGCTCAGAGGCAGGATGTTGTGCTTGGCACGGTCCTTCTGCATGTTCTTGCACATGCGCTCATAGAGCAGCTGTCGGTCTTCGGCAAGATTCATGTCGATGAAGTCCACCACGATGATTCCTCCCATATCACGGAGTCGCAATTGTCTGGCCAATTCATCGGCAGCGCCGAGGTTTACATCGAGAGCATTCGCTTCCTGACCTTTCTCACGAGTACGGTTGCCGCTGTTTACATCCACTACATGCAGGGCTTCGGTATGCTCGATGATGAGATACGCACCATGCTTGTAGTTGACAACTCTTCCAAAACCAGCCTTGATCTGCTTGGTGATGCTGAAGTTGTCGAAGATAGGCACCTTACCGGTGTAGAGCTTGACTATGCCCGCCTTTTCAGGGGCTATTAGAGAAACATAGTCCTTCACCTCGTTCATCACACCTTCATCGTTGACGAAGATGTTCTCGTAAGATGGGTTAAACAAGTCACGCAGGAGAGCGACGGCTCTTCCGGTCTCCTCGAAAGCGAGTTGCGGGCGCTGCTGGGTCTTCTGCACCTTGGCGATAGCATCCTCCCATCGCTTCACCAGGACTTTCAGCTCAGCATCGAGCTCAGCGACTCTCTTTCCCTCAGCCACAGTGCGGACAATTACACCGCAATTCTTTGGTTTTACGCTGTGAATGAGTTGTTTGAGTCGGGAGCGTTCTTCACCGCTTTTGATTTTCGACGAGACAGAAACTTTATCACCGAATGGCATGAGTACCAGGTATCGTCCTGCGAATGAGATTTCGCCCGTAAGACGAGGACCCTTGGTAGAGATTGGTTCCTTTACGATTTGCACCAGCACTTCCTGTCCCACTTTGAGAACATTCTGAATGCTGCCGTCCTTTTCCAGTTCAGGCAGTTTGCTGGCTTTAGAGAATGGGAAAAGTTTCTTTCTGTCGCTCTGTACTTGTTTAAGGTACTTCTGGTAGGAATTAAAATGACTTCCCAGGTCAAGATAATGAAGAAAGGCGTCGCGTTCATAACCTACATCTACGAAGCATGCGTTAAGTCCCGGCATGAGTTTCTTAACCTTTGCGATGTAGATGTTTCCCACAGAGAACGAAGCCTCACGGGGTTCATTCTGGTATTCCACCAGCTGCTTATCCTCCATGAGAGCGATAGAAATGTCCTTCTGCTGGACGTCAATTACAACTTCGCTTGTCATACTCTTCAATAATCTTTTTACTTAAAGTTACTAATAACACTTTACAAAAAGGGGCATGCCTATCCATGTTGATATGACACGCCCCCTCAGTCTGTGGAACCGACTGAGAGCATTTTCTGCTTCTAGAAAAGCTTACTTGCTCTTATGTCTGTTCTTACGTAATCTCTTTTTACGCTTGTGAGTAGCCATCTTGTGGCCCTTCTTTTTCTTTCCGTTTGGCATGATTTTAAAATTTTAAAATATTGTTATTATAAAAATGTTAATTCTCTTACTGAGCGTTCTGCATCTCCTCGATGAAGCTCTTAGATGGCTTGAAGCTTGGCAAGTCGTGAGCTGGGATGGTGAGAGTGGTGTTCTTAGAGATGTTGCGAGCGGTCTTAGCTGCACGGTGCTTGATGTTGAAGCTACCGAAGCCACGCAGGTAAACATTCTCCTTGTTCTGGATGAGGCTCTTCTTCACCTCCTCCATGAACGACTCTACTACTATGCTAACTTCCTTCTTAGCCATACCAGTAGCGATTGCTACTTCATTTATGATATCTGCTTTGGTCATTTCTCTTCTTTTATTTATTTTTATACTTAATAATCTCAAATCGGTGTGCAAAGATACAAGTTTTTTGCGATATAACAAAATAGTTAAGGCTTTTTTTGCAAAAAAAATGCTCTAAGTATTTGCATATTAGGTTTTTATTCTGTATTTTTGCACTAAAATTGAGAATTTATGGCTTTTAAGAGACATTTTTTAGTGATGATATGGATGGCTTTCAGCGTATTATCGCTGTCTGCCAAAGAGGAGTGGAATGCGGATAATGTGCCGATTCCCTTCCTCCAGGACTCCACGCAGTATGTTTCCGATCCCGATGGCTATGTGGATAGGGCGCTCAAGGATTCGGCTAATTTCTACCTGCAGAAGCTGAAGCTGGAGTGTGGTGTGCAGAATGTGCTCATCATCGTGGGCAGGGTGGCTAACCAGGATGCTTTCAGGATGGCGCAGGATGTGGGCAACAAGTATGGCATCGGCTACAAGAAGAGCCGCAGGGGACTGGTTATCGTGATTGCAGTGGAAGACCACAAGTACTTCATCGCTCCCGGCAGCGGACTGGAGGGAGAGCTGACGGATGTGGACTGCGATGATATTGCCCGTGCCTGCATCGTGAAATACATGCGCGAGGATGCCCCAGGCGAGGCTGTTGCCTCTGTGAGCCGTGCTATATATAATAAGGTGAAAAGCGGGCGCACCGGAATTGAGTCGGTAGATGAGGGGACGGTGAATGATGAAGAGGATTGGGCACTGGTCATTATCCTGTTCCTCCTCTTTTTCGGAATCCCGATCTATTACCTCGTCCGTTACATCCTGGAGCAGGTGGGTCTGGTAAAGCCAAGACCGAAGGGCAAGGGTAGAAACCAGTCGCGAAGAAGGAATGATGATGACGACTGGTTGCCACCGTTCTTCATGGGAGGCGGAGGATTCTCCGGCGGTGGAGGAGGCGGCTTCTCGGGCGGCTCCTTTGGCGGTGGAACATTCTCTGGCGGCGGTTCCGGCGGAAGCTGGTAGTAGTTGGTAATTAATAGTTTATAGTTGATAGATAATCAATAATCATTAATCAATAATAAAAAAGTATGAAGAAAACAGGATGGATCATCTTAGGCGTCATCGTTGTATTGGTGCTCTGGGTGTTCAGTGGTTATAATGGTATGGTAGGAGAGCAGGAGAAGGCTACTACCGAGTTGTCTAACATGCAGGCTCAGTATCAGCGTCGTGCCGATATGATGCCTCAGTTGGCTAAGATCGTAAAGGCTTATGCCAAGCATGAGAAGGAGACTTTCGAGGAGGTGACCAAGGCTCGTGCTTCTGTAGGCCAGGTGAAGCTGGATGTGAATAATCTCACGGAGGCTAGCATGAAGCAGTATGCAGCTGCTCAGGGTGAGTTGGCCAATGCCTTCTCCAAGCTGATGCTGGTGGCTGAAAGATATCCGGAGTTGAAGGCAAGCGAGAACTTCAAGGCTCTCCAGGTTCAGGAGGAAGGCACGGAGAATCGAATCAGCGAGGCTCGCCGTAAGTATAATGAGGCTGTACAGTCTTATAACCAGACGGTTAGAAAGATGCCTAATGCCATCATTGCCGGCATTTTCAATTTCAATGTAATGCCTAAGTTTGAGGCAGCAGCTGGTGCCGAGAAGGCTCCAGACTTGGATATCTAGGAAAATATAATTCTGTCAAGAATGTCGCCCTGTAGGGGCAAAAGCATTGACCATGTGATGTTTTTGTCCTTGCAGGGCGTGTTTGGTTTCCTTTCAATCTGTTACATTCGCCATATTTTATATATATTTTGTATTTCAGATGAATCGTATTTCAGATTTTCTTTGTATCTTTGCACAAAATTTGAGAAAAGTGGCAGAAATGTCACGATAACATTGAAATTTCTATAAGGTAATTACAAATATGAAACAAACAAAGATTGTTGCTTCCATCAGCGATCGCAGATGCGATCAAGATTTTATCCGAAAACTGTTTTTTGCGGGCATGAACGTGGTTCGTATGAATACCGCACATGCTACAGAAGATGGAATCCGTACCATTGTCAAGAACGTTAGAGCTGTGTCTCCACATATTGGTATCATGATTGATACCAAGGGTCCGGAGGTGCGCACTACCGACGTAAAGGAGCCTATACATTATAATATAGGTGACGTGGTGAAAATCTTCGGTCGTCCTGATGTAGATTCTTCTCATGATACCGTGAATTTGAGCTATCCTGATATTGCTGCCGATTTGAAGGTAGGCGACGACATCTTGTTTGATGATGGCGAACTCGACATGAAGGTTGTTGATATTCAGGGTCCTATGCTCGTGGCTGAGGTGCAGAACGAGGGAACACTGGGGGCTCACAAGAGCGTGAACGTACCGGGCGAGCACATCGACCTGCCTGCGCTTACTGAGAAAGACCGCAGAAACATCGAGCTTGCCATCGAACTGGATATTGATTTCATCGCTCACTCATTCGTGCGCAATGCAGCTGATGTAAAGGCCGTGCAGGATATTCTCGATGCTCACCACAGCGACATCAAGATTATCTCTAAGATCGAGAACCAGGAGGGTGTAGATAACATCGATGAGATCATCGAAGCCTGCTATGGCATTATGATTGCCCGTGGTGACCTGGGTATTGAGGTGCCTATCGAGAGAATCCCTGGTATCCAGCGCCGCATCATCGCCAAGTGCGTGAAGGCTCAGAAACCGGTAATCGTGGCTACACAGATGCTCCACACCATGATCAAGAATCCTCGTCCTACACGTGCCGAGGTTACAGATATTGCCAACGCTATCTTCTACCGTACAGATGCCCTGATGCTTTCTGGCGAAACAGCTAGCGGTAAGTATCCTGTAGAGGCTGTTCAGACTATGGCGCGCATCGCCGAACAGGCAGAGAAGGACAAGTCGCCTCTCAACGACATTGATCCGATGGAGGATGGAAAGATTGACCAAAAGCTCTTCCTGGCTCATGCTGCTATCGAGGCAACCAAGAAGTTGGGCGTTGCCGGCATCATCACCGATGGTGAGACGGGTCAGACTGCCCGCTGCCTGGCTTCGTTCCGTGGTCCTAATCCTGTGCTTGCCATCTGTTACAAGGAGAAGCTTCAGCGCTGGTTGAACCTGAGCTATGGTATTATTCCAATCCATCAGAAGGATCAGGTTTCTACCAAGGCTATGTTTACCGCAGCGGTACGTATGCTCCGCCAGAAGGGTTACCTGGGTGAGGAAGATAGGATTGCTTACCTGAGTGGTAGCTTCGGTGAGGGTGGAGGAACCACCTTCGTAGAAATCAACAAGGTGAAGAAGATCTTCGATAACAGCTATACCTTCAATTTACCATCAAATGGCATTGAAGACTAGTTAAAAAGGTCATTATTTTAAGAAAAATAATGCGATGGAGTAAATATTGGTGCAAAAATTTGCAGTATTCAAAAAAATGCTGTAATTTTGCACCAATATTTTATAACGAAATTTGTTGAGAATGAAAAAAATCATCTATTCTGCGCTTGTCGCTTTGACAATGGTCTTGATGCTTAGCAGTTGCGGAAGCACCAAGAATGTGGCTTATTTCCAAAATGCCGATTCTATCAGTTATGCAGCTTCTAAGATGCTTTACGAAGCAAAGATTATGCCTAAGGATGAGTTGACAATCACCGTAATAACTACTGATCCTAAAGCTGCAATTCCTTTTAACCTGGCTGTGTCTCAAACCATCGGTACGGGTGGACAGTTGAGTTCATCAGTTGGTTCCCTGCAGGGCTATCTTGTAGATAACAACGGTAATATCGAGTTCCCGGTAGTGGGTACGCTGCATGTAGGCGGCTTGACCAAAAATCAGGCAGAAAACCTCATCAAGAGTAAGGTAAAGCCTTACTTGGCTGAGCAGGAGAATCCTATCGTTACTGTTCGAATGGGTAGCTATCATGTATCTGTATTGGGTGAAGTTACCAAGCCTGGTGTCATCTATGCTCCTCAGGAAAAAATGAGCGTGCTTGAAGCTTTAGCACAGTGTGGCGACCTTACCATTTATGGTAAGCGTGATAACGTGTTGCTCATCCGTCAGGACGCAGAGGGAGAGAAGCATACCTATCGCTTGAACATGAATGATGCTAACATCATCAATTCTCCATATTATTATCTTCAGCAGAACGACATTATCTATGTAGAACCAAATAAGGTAAAGGCACAGAACTCTGCTATTGGTTCTTCTACAACATTGTGGTTCTCTGCTGTAAGTATCTTGACCTCCATCGCATCATTGGTTGTCAACATCCTGCGATAACAGCAAGGGATAAAAGGTCAGGAATAACAAACGGAAATACAACATAAATATAGATAAGTATGTGTGGCATAGTAGGATATTTAGGTAAGGGTGACGCTTATCCAGCCCTCATCAAGGGCTTGAAGCGTCTGGAGTACCGCGGATACGATTCTGCGGGAGTTGCCCTTATTAGCAATGACGGCTCTTTGAATGTATATAAGGCAAAGGGCAAGGTGGCAGATTTGGAAGCGTTCTGCGCTGACAAGGATATTTCAGGACATGTAGGTATTGCCCATACACGTTGGGCTACCCATGGAGAGCCTTCAGCTGTGAATGCTCATCCTCATTATTCTTCAAGCAAGAACCTTGCCATGATTCATAATGGTATTATCGAGAACTATGCCGACATCAAGAAGAACCTGATGGCAAAGGGTGTGGAGTTCAAGAGCGAGACCGATACTGAGGTGCTCGTACAGCTCATTGAATACATCCAGGTGAAGAAGGATCTTGATTTGTTGACCGCCGTTCAGGTTGCGCTCCGTCAGGTGATTGGCGCTTACGCCATCGCTATTCTCGACAAGCGTAACCCTGACCAGATTATCGCTGCCCGCAAGCAGAGCCCGCTGGTGGTGGGTATTGGCGAGGACGGAGAGTTCTATCTCGGTTCGGATGCCAGCCCTATCATCGAATATACCGACAAGGTGGTTTACCTGGAGGATGGCAACATCGCCGTGATGCGCCTCGGACAGGAATTGCAGGTAGTGAATATCCAAAACGTAAAGCTCAACCCTGAGGTGCAGACCGTGGATATCGACCTCGGCCAGATTGAGAAGGGTGGTTTCCCTCACTTCATGCTGAAGGAAATCTTCGAACAGCCTGAGTGCCTGCGCAACTGTATGCGTGGCCGTGTGGTGAGCCGTACCGTGGAAACCCGCGTGATGACCGATGGCGACGATACAACCTGTAAGACGGAGACAGAGATGGGCGTAGTGCTCAGCTCTATCACCGACCATCGCCAGCAGCTCCTCAATGCCAAGCGAATCATCATCGTGGCTTGTGGAACATCATGGCACGCCGGACTCATCGGCAAGCAGATGATTGAGAACTACTGCCGCATCCCAGTGGAAGTGGAATATGCATCAGAGTTCCGTTACCGCAACCCAGTGGTAACGAAGGATGATGTGGTCATCGCCATTTCCCAGAGTGGCGAAACCGCTGATACCCTGGCTGCCATCAAGCTTGCCAAGGAGAGCGGTGCATTTATCTATGGTATCTGTAACTCCATCGGTTCTTCCATCGCACGAGAGACAGATACGGGTACCTATATTCATGTAGGTCCGGAGATCGGTGTTGCCTCTACCAAGGCGTTCACCGGTCAGGTTACTGTCCTTATCCTCCTGGCACTCGCCATAGGTAAGGAGAGGGGAACCATCAGCGAAAACGAATATCAGAAGATTACAGAGCAGCTTTGGAACATTCCTGCCAAGATGAAGGAGGTGCTGAAGCTCAACAATAAGATAGCTGACTTGAGCCGTACGTTTACATACGCTCGCAATTTCATCTATCTGGGCCGCGGATTCCAGTATCCTGTAGCCCTGGAAGGTGCCTTGAAGTTGAAGGAGATTAGCTACATCCACGCTGAGGGTTATCCTGCTGCGGAGATGAAGCATGGTCCTATTGCATTGATTGACAGCGATATGCCTGTAGTAGTCATTGCTACCCACAACTTCATGTACGAGAAGGTCTTGTCTAATATTCAGGAGATCAAGGCCCGTCAGGGTCGTGTCATTGCTATTGTCAGCAAGGGCGATGAAACCATTTCCAAGATTGCCGACGAAGTGATTGAACTCCCTGAGACTCTGGAGTGTCTGGAGCCATTATTGGCTACTATTCCTTTGCAGCTGCTGGCTTACCATGTAGCTGTATGTAAGGGTAAGAATGTTGATCAACCAAGAAACTTGGCTAAGTCGGTTACTGTAGAATAAGAATGATAAAGGGATTCGTCGTTTCTTGACGTTTCCCTTTTTTTGGAGGGGTGTCCCTCGGATAGGAATATTCAGATTTAACTAAATAAGATAAAGGATAATAAAGAGTATGGAACCATTGAAACATGAGTGTGGCGTGGCAATGATCAGATTGCTCAAGCCACTGGAGTATTACCAGCAGAAGTACGGTACTTGGATGTACGCACTCAACAAACTCTATCTGATGATGGAGAAGCAGCACAACCGTGGACAGGAGGGTGCTGGTATGGCTTGTGTCAAACTGGGCGGAAAGCCAGGACATGAGTATATGTTTCGTGAGCGTGCGGAGGGCAAGAACGCCGTGACCGAAATCTTCGGCAAGGCAAACGCCAACTTCAAGAACTTGACTCCCGAGCAGCTTGCTGATGCTAAGTTTGCCCAAGAAGAACTGCCTTTCGCTGGCGAACTCTACATGGGACACCTGCGCTACAGTACCACCGGAAAGAGTGGCATCCAGTATGTGCACCCATTCCTGCGCCGCAACAACTGGAAGGCGAAGAACCTCTGTCTTTGCGGCAACTTCAACATGACCAACGTAGATGAAATCTTCGAGGAACTGACTAAGCAGGGCCAGAGTCCACGCATCTACAGCGACACCTACATCATGCTTGAACTGATGGGCCACCGACTTGACAGAGAGGTGGAGCGCAACTTCGTGGCAGCAAAGGCGATGGAGATGCAGAACACCGACATCACCAACTACATCGAGGACCACGTGAAGATGAGCAATGTGCTCAAGACCACGATGCAGGACTTCGACGGCGGTTATGTGGTCTGCGGTATCACCGGTTCTGGCGAGATGTTCTCCATGCGCGACCCTTGGGGCATCCGTCCTGCATTCTACTACAAGAACGATGAAATCGTGGTAGTAGCCAGCGAGCGCCCTGTACTTCAGACCACCTTCGACCTGGAGGCAGAGGATGTGCAGGAGCTGATGCCGGGCACGGCGCTTCTCGTGAAGAAGAACGGCGAGTGCAGTATCGAGCGCATCATGGAGCAGAAGGGCGATTCAGCCTGCTCATTCGAGCGCATCTACTTCAGCCGTGGTTCCGACAAGGATATCTACCAGGAGCGTAAGCAGTTGGGCGAGCAGTTGACCCAGCCTATCCTGAAGGCAGTGGATTATGATGTGGATCACACCGTGTTCAGCTATATCCCGAACACAGCCGAGGTGGCTTACTATGGTATGTTGAGCGGTTTCAAGAAGTATCTCAACGAAAGCAAGATTGAGCAGATTGCCAACCTCGACCATATTCCATCTAAGGAAGAATTATACGATATTCTCGGTGACTTCGTCCGTTCGGAGAAGATAGCATGGAAGGATATCAAGCTCCGTACCTTCATCACCGAGGGCAACAGCCGCAACGACCTGGCGAGCCACGTGTATGATGTAACCTACGGAAGCATCGAGCCGAATGTGGATAATCTCGTCATCATCGACGACAGTATCGTGCGCGGTACAACCCTGAAGGAGAGCATCCTCCGCATCCTCGACCGTCTGCATCCTAAGAAGATTGTAGTCGTATCCAGTGCCCCTCAGATCCGTTATCCGGATTATTACGGCATCGATATGGCAAGACTGGAAGAGTTCTGCGTGTTCCGTGCGGCCATCCAGCTGCTGAAAGACAGAAAGATGGAGGACCTCATCGAGCAGACCTACGAGGCATGCAAGGCTGAACTTGCCAAGCCGAAGGAGGAGCAGGTGAACCCAGTGCGCGCCATCTACAAGCCATTCACCACCGAGGAAATCAACGAGAAGATAGTAGAGATGCTCCGTCCGGAAGGCATGACCACTCCTATCCAGCTCGTGTTCCAGAGCATCGAGGGCTTGCGCGAGGCGATTCCAAACCACAAGGGCGACTGGTATTTCACCGGTCATTATCCAACCCCAGGCGGCACGAAACTCTGCAACCAGTCGTTTGTGAACTATATCGAAAACGTTTATCATAAATAAGTGAAGAGTGAAGAACGAAGAGTGAAGAATTCATTTGCTCTTATAAGTATGAAATAAAAGAATCAAATGTCAGATATGAAAAAAGTAACCTTAGTTTTGAGCGATGGAACCAAGTTCCATGGCAAATCTTTTGGATATGATGCCCCTGTAGCGGGCGAGGTTGTGTTCAACACAGCCATGATGGGATATCCAGAGAGTTTGACCGACCCTTCTTACGCCGGTCAGTTGATGACACTTACATTCCCTCTCGTGGGCAACTATGGTGTGCCACCATTTACTTTCGAGGAGAACGGTTTGCCAACCTTCATGGAGAGTGACAAGATTTATGCTTCTGCCATCATCGTGAATGATTACAGCGAGCAGTACAGCCACTGGAATGCAGTGGAGAGTCTTGCCGACTGGTTGAAGCGCGAAAAGGTGCCAGGAATCACAGGCATCGATACCCGTGAGTTGACTAAGGTGCTTCGTGAGCATGGTGTGATGATGGGTAAGATTCTCTTTGATGATGAACCAGACAACATCCCTGAGGCTAACTACGAGGGTGTAAACTTCGTTGACCAGGTGAGCTGCAAGGAGATTATCCGTTACAACGAGGGTGCCGGCAAGAAGGTGGTACTCGTTGACTGCGGTGTGAAGGCAAACATCATCCGTTGCCTCATCAACAGAGGTGTTGAGGTGATCCGTGTACCTTGGAATTACGATTACACCGATATGGATTTCGACGGACTGTTCCTGGCCAATGGTCCTGGCGACCCAGACATGTGTGAGGATGCAGTAAACATTATTCGCAAGCAGATCAGCCTGAGCCGCAAGCCTATCTGCGGTATCTGTATGGGTAACCAGTTGCTTTCCAAGGCAGCCGGTGCTACCATCTACAAGTTGAAGTATGGTCACCGTTCACACAACCAGCCTGTGCGCATGGTAGGAACCAACAATTGCTACATCACCTCTCAGAACCACGGTTATGCCGTTGATGCCAAGACATTGGGCAACGACTGGGAGGAACTCTTTGTAAATATGAATGATGGCTCTAACGAGGGTATCCGCCACAAGGTGAACCCTTGGTTCTCAAGCCAGTTCCACCCAGAGGCTTGCTCAGGCCCTGTGGATACAGAGTTCATGTTTGATAAGTTTGTAGAAACACTTAAATAATTAGGAATAAAGATGAAAGACGAAAATATAAAGAAGGTGCTCCTCTTAGGTTCTGGAGCCTTGAAGATCGGTGAAGCAGGTGAGTTCGACTACTCAGGTTCGCAGGCCCTGAAGGCATTGCGCGAGGAAGGTATCGAGACTGTGCTCATCAACCCGAATATCGCAACCGTACAGACATCAGAAGGTGTTGCCGACCAGATTTACTTCCTGCCAGTGCAGCCATACTTCGTAGAGCGTGTCATCCAGAAGGAAAAGCCAGACGGAATCCTCCTCAGCTTCGGTGGTCAGACTGCCCTCAACTGTGGTGTGGAACTCTATCGCCAGGGCATTCTGGAGAAATATAATGTCAAGGTGTTGGGTACTCCAGTACAGGCTATCATGGATACAGAGGACCGTGAGCTCTTCGTAGAGAAGTTGGATGAAATCAACGTGAAGACCATCAAGAGTGAGGCTTGCGAGAACATCGAGCAGACCCGCAAGGCTGCTGCCGAGCTCGGTTATCCTGTCATCATCCGTGCTGCTTACGCCTTGGGTGGACTCGGCTCCGGTTTCGCAGACAACGAGGAGGAGCTGAACAAGCTCGCAGAGAAGGCCTTCTCATTCTCTCCACAGGTATTGGTAGAGAAGAGCTTGAAGGGCTGGAAAGAGATTGAGTATGAGGTGGTTCGCGACCGTTACGACAACTGTATCACCGTTTGTAACATGGAGAACTTCGACCCATTGGGAATCCATACCGGTGAGAGTATCGTCATCGCTCCATCTCAGACCCTGAGCAATGCTGAGTATCATAAGCTCCGTGCCCTCGCCATCAAGATCATCCGTCATATCGGAATCGTGGGTGAGTGTAACGTGCAGTATGCCTTCGACCCTAAGAGCGAGGACTATCGCGTTATTGAGGTGAATGCCCGCTTGAGCCGTTCATCTGCCTTGGCTTCTAAGGCTACCGGTTATCCTCTTGCCTTCGTTGCTGCCAAGCTCGGTATGGGTTACGGTCTGTTCGAGTTGAAGAACTCTGTAACCAAGACTACATCAGCCTTCTTCGAGCCAGCATTGGACTACGTGGTTTGTAAGATTCCTCGTTGGGACTTGTCTAAGTTCCGTGGCGTAGATAAGGAGTTGGGTTCATCTATGAAGTCAGTAGGTGAGGTAATGGCCATCGGCCGCAACTTCGAGGAGGCTATCCAGAAGGGTCTTCGTATGATTGGTCAGGGCATGCACGGTTTTGTAGAGAACAAGGAGCTTGAAATCGATGATATCGATGCAGCTTTGCGCGAGCCAACAGATAAGCGTGTATTCGTGATTTCAAAGGCAATGCACAAGGGCTATACCGTAGATCAGATTCACGACTTGACCAAGATTGACAAGTGGTTCCTTGAGAAGTTGAAGCACATCATCGACATTGACGAGGCGATGAAGAAGTGCAACATCAATACTCTTGACCAGGATTTGCTCCGCACCGCTAAGGTTTATGGTTTCACCGACTTCCAGGTAGCCCGTGCCGTTGGCTTGGAGCAGGAGTTGGGCAACATGCACAAGGCAGCCCTCCTGGTTCGCAACAAGCGCAAGAGCTATGGCATCCTGCCTGTAGTGAAGCAGATTGATACCCTGGCAGCAGAGTATCCTGCTCAGACCAACTACCTCTATGTAACTTACGCTGGCGTGAAGAGCGACATCACCTTCGAGAACGACCACCGTTCTATCATCGTACTCGGTTCGGGTGCTTACCGCATCGGTTCTTCTGTAGAGTTCGACTGGTGTGGTGTTCAGGCATTGAACACCATCCGCAAGGAAGGCTGGCGCTCAGTGATGATCAACTACAACCCAGAGACCGTATCTACCGACTACGATATGTGCGACCGTCTTTACTTCGACGAGTTGACCTTTGAGCGTGTGATGGATATCATCGAGATGGAGCAGCCTCATGGCGTCATTGTATCTACCGGTGGTCAGATTCCAAACAACCTGGCTATGCACCTGGATGCACAGAACGTGCCAATTCTGGGTACTGCTGCCAAGGACATCGATAACGCTGAGGACCGTGCCAAGTTCTCTCAGATGTTGACCAACAACGGCATCAACCAGCCAGAGTGGAGCGCCCTGACCTCTATGGAGGACATCGACAACTTCATCGAGCGTGTTGGCTTCCCAGTATTGGTTCGTCCTAGCTACGTGCTTTCTGGTGCTGCGATGAACGTATGTTCTAATGAGGAAGAGCTGAAGCGATTCCTGCAGTTGGCAGCCAACGTGAGTGAGGATCACCCAGTGGTAGTAAGTAAGTTTATCGAACATGCCAAGGAGATTGAGATGGATGCAGTGGCAAAGAATGGTGAGGTGATAGCCTATGCGATTTCCGAGCACATCGAGTTTGCCGGTGTTCACTCAGGCGATGCAACCATTCAGTTCCCTCCTCAGAAGTTGTATGTTGAGACAGTTCGTCGTGTGAAGCGAGTAGGTCGTCAGATTGCCAAGGAGTTGCACATCAACGGTCCGTTCAACATCCAGTTCATGGCTCGTGACAATGATATTCTCGTTATCGAGTGTAACTTGCGTGCCAGCCGTTCGTTCCCATTCGTGAGCAAGGTGTTGAAGATCAACCTCATCGAGTTGGCTACCCGCGTGATGCTCGGTTTGCCAGTAGAGAAGCCACACAAGAACCTCTTCGATCTCGACTATGTAGGTATCAAGGCATCTCAGTTCAGCTTCAACCGTCTGCAGAAGGCAGACCCAGTATTGGGTGTGGATATGAGCAGTACAGGTGAGGTAGGTTGCTTGGGCGACGATACATCTACCGCTCTCTTGAAGAGTATGCTTTCTGTGGGTCATCGCATTCCAGCCAAGAACATCCTGCTTTCTACTGGTTCTGCCAAGCAGAAGGTAGATTTGCTCGATGCTGCCCAGATGCTGGTTAAGCATGGCTACAAGCTGTATGCAACTGGTGGTAGTAGCAAGTTCCTCACCGAGAACGGCATTGAGAACACCCGTGTGCTCTGGCCATCAGAGGAGGCAGAAGGCGGTGCACCAAAGGCTTTGGAGATGCTCCACAACCACGAGATTGATATGGTAGTGAATATTCCGAAGAACTTGACCAGCAGCGAGTTGAGCAATGGTTATAAGATTCGCCGTGCAGCCATCGACCTGAACGTGCCATTGATTACCAACAGCCGTCTGGCGAGTGCATTCATCTATGCATTCTGCACCACCAAGCTGGAGGATATCGACATCAAGGCTTGGGGAGAGTATAAATAATGTTTAGTGTGTAGTGTTTTATGTTTAATTAGGCACTACACCTTATAATAGAAAAATCCCTGCTGTAGGAAAGGCTTCCTATGGCAGGGATTTGTTTTTGCACCTCTACTGTCCTCACAGCCGTTCCAAGGGATATGCTGCGAGAGATGAGTTTATGGAGTGGGGGGGTATAGCATTGTTAGTAATAAATAACTTTACAAGTTAAATTTGGTGGAAAAATCTCTTAAGAGAAACTTTCTTTTTCCTTAAGGAAAAATATATTTTCCCTTAAGGAAAAAAATAAAAACCCTTAAGGGAA
>OOAA01000062.1_pt1 | contig 85821 bp, 73 predicted proteins | sample 1671671 | NCBI WGS metagenome assembly OOAA01 (sample SAMN06348180, study PRJEB24527) | human gut metagenome | biome: human gut; feature: ankylosing spondylitis patient; material: feces | host: Homo sapiens | place: China | collected 2015-10 | reverse complement strand
GCCATGAGGGGAAGGGCAAAAAGTGTGTACATTTTGTACACTTTTTTTTAAGCGAAAAAGCGAATTGCTTCCGCGCGTTACTTATTTTAAGGGGTGGTGACTTTTTATCTTTCATGTTTCAGAATGTATTTATAACTGCTTGATTATCAAAATATTCAGTAGGTGAAACTTGAAACCAAATGCTTCAGGTTTGATTTCATCCTTTCAGTGCGTATTTCTTCCACTGTGTTTTGCAATTGCTTGCAGCAAGAAATGAAATCTCTTGCACTGTGTTTTGACTTTTTGTCGACGGTGTTTGTAAAAGTGAAACATTGAAGGCAAGAATGAAACATGCGAGACGTATGTTTCATTCATTAAAAGCTGTAGTAATCAAAAGGTTATGGATAGAAATGAAACGTTGAAACAAAAATGGACTAAACTTTAATGTATGTTAGACGACTTCAAAATGTACAACCCATTTCGAAAAACATTCCACTTTGTTCCTAAAATGTTTGGTAATATCCACTTTCATAAATATCTTTGCAATCTGAAACAAACTAAATAGATTAATAATGGAAAATATCATTACAGATTCAAACTACGAAAGCATTGTGGCAGAAGGTTTGCCCGTAGTAGTTGACTTCTCAGCAACATGGTGTGGTCCTTGCAAGAAAATTGCTCCGATTATTGAAAAATTAGCAGTAGAATATCAGGGACGTGTCAATATTGGTAAGTGTGACGTTGACGATAATGAAGAACTTACTTCAAAGTTTGGCATTCGTAACGTCCCCACTGTGATTTTTATTAAAAATGGTGAGGTTGTTGATAAACACGTAGGTGCTGGACTTGAAAAAGAATTTGTTGAAAAAATTGAAGCTTTATTGAATTAAAAAGCTTTATTCGACTATTCCTAAGTAGGTGTTCAAAATTAGTTGATATGAATTGGTGCAGTATTTCGTGCAGAAACATAGGTTGAAGAGGGAGCGTAGCGGGCTACGTGACCGATGAAACCTATGTTTCTGGGCGAAAGAATGCGCCAAGGCATATCGACTAATTCTAAACATGATTATATAAACTAATTTTGAATACCTACTTATAAATATAGTTGATTCCTAATTTAGAGGTTATGAGCTTATAAAGTTATTTTTGTTGATTATCAATATGATGTAACTTTATAACCTCATAACCTCAAAACGTAAGACGGAATTATTAGCCATCCAAAAAATACTTTTATGAACATTGACGAAGAATTAATGCTTGATGCTCAAGAAGATGCGGCTGCTGTAGCTTTTATAAAAAACAATCTGCCGCAAGAGCTTCAGGAGATGTTTACGGAAGAGCAACTGTATTACTTCCTTGATGTGATCATCGAATACTATACAGAAAGTGGTATTCTTGATGCACAACCTGATAAGGAGGGCTATATCGACATTGATGAAGAGGCTGTCGCAAAATATGTGGCGAAAAAAGCCAATAAGGAGGGAATGGGCGTTTTTAGTCCTAATGACCTTCTGTTTGTCGTTCAAGCTCACATGGACTTTGAAGAGAGTCAAGAGGAAGTATAATGTACTCCAAGTTTCGGATTTAGATTTAGGCCGTCATAGCGTATGCTTTAAGAGCAGCCAACCTCTTATCGTTTTCAATAACCTGCATGATCAAATCTTCAGATTCTGCTCCAGCTATTTCACTGAAGAAGTTGTGAATATCTGACGAAATTTTGTGTTTTTGCTCGTGGCTTTGAGTTTTGAGTATTGTTTTTTTGTCACATATAAGTTATTCATTTTCCGTGATATACGGAAATACTCAAAGCCTTTTTATGCGATAAGCTCAGCCTCAAACTCTAAATCCGAAACTTGAGTACGTTTCCTTATCCGTTTGGTGCTCAAAGGACGAGAGGACAGATAAGTGGCAACTTTATTTCTATACATTCGATCCGATGGATGGTTGCGAAGTCCTTGATTATTACAGAAATATATTCCAACTCGAATTTAGCTTTAGAGATAGCAAGCAGCATGCTGGAATCACCAACTATCAGTCAATCGACTTCAGGAAGTTGAATGTTCATTCCAATGCATCGCTCGCTGCTGTCAACTTAGCAAAAGCGGCATGTAAGAAGTTAGAAATTACTTATTCCATATTCTCTTGTAAGTCATTCATACGCAATGCTTATATGCTTGAATGATTTATTTGCGTGTTTGGGATGAACCCAAACCCACAAGTTATTGAAAAACTTTTCAAAGCATTCATTTTATTTACTGCCAAAGCTGCTTAGACTTGGCTATTTCTTAACGAACTATTGGTCTAAGGGATGACATTTTTATTAGATTAAATAAAAATATGAGAAATTATTCTGAAAGCCCTGTTGTCAGCAATCATAATAAAGTAGGTTTCATAGGATTACTCATAACATTAGGCATCGTGTTTGGAGACATCGGAACATCACCCCTATATGTGATGAAGGCCATTCTCCATACAGGCGAAACCATCAACGAAAGTACCATTCTGGGTGCATTGTCCTGCATCATCTGGACCCTAACCCTACAGACCACCATCAAATATGTATGTGTGGCGCTGCGGGCCGACAACAATGGCGAAGGAGGCATCTTAGCTCTTTATGCTCTGCTGCGTCGTCTCAAGAGTAAGTGGATTTACATTCTGGCCATCATTGGCGCAAGCACCTTGCTGGCCGACGGAATCATAACCCCTGCCATAACGGTGACCACAGCCATCGAAGGACTCGAGAGCATCAGTCCCAACCTGCCAGTCATTCCCATCACGCTTGCTATCATCACCATTATCTTCTTCGTACAGCGTTTTGGCACAGAGAGTATAGGCAAGTCGTTTGGAGTGTTCATGCTGATATGGTTCCTGCTGCTGGGCGTGGTGGGGACCGTCAGCATCACGTCTTACCCATTGATACTGAAGGCCTTTAATCCCTATTACGCAGCCATGTTGCTGGCAAGATCACCAGAATGGTTCTTGATCCTGGGCGCCGTATTTCTCTGTACCACTGGTGCAGAGGCTCTCTACTCTGATCTGGGGCATTGCGGCAGAAAGAATATCACTATCAGCTGGGCCTTTGTAAAGACTATGCTCATTCTCAACTATCTGGGGCAGGGAGCATGGGTTCTGAACAATATCCAAACTGCTTCCTCTGTAAATCCGTTCTTTTCCATCATGCCGCAGAGCATGCTGTTCTTCGCCATCATCATGGCCACGGGTGCGGCAATCGTTGCCAGTCAAGCACTTATCAGCGGAACCTTCTCCATTTTGAGCGAAGCCATGAACCTGAACTTCTGGCCACGCATGCGAATAAAGCATCCTACCCACGTTAAGGGACAACTCTATATACCAGTAATAAACTTCGCCATGTACATCGGCGTGGTGCTCATCATCCTGCTTTTCCGCGACTCCTCGCACATGGAGGCTGCCTACGGACTCGCCATCACCGTCACCATGCTGATGACCACTCTGTTGCTCGGTTTCTACCTGCACAGCAAGGGCGTGGCGCGGGTCTTCACCCTGCTGTTTATGGGCGCATACTGCACCATCGAGGCAATCTTCCTGGCAGCCAACCTGTCAAAATTCCTCGCTGGAGGATGGTGTACGATGCTCATTGGCGGGATACTGTTTCTCATTATGTATGTGTGGGTTCGGGCCATAAAGATACGCCGCCATTACATCAGCACCAAACCGCTGGACAACTATTATCAGATTATCTCTGACGTTAAGGCCGACGAGAGCATCCCCAAGTATGCTTCCAACCTTGTTTATGTAAACCATGCTGACAAGGAAGGTACAGTAGATGACAAGCTGCTCTATTCCATCATCAACAAGCAGCCGAAACGTGCTGACCATTACTGGCTTATCAACATGGAGTTTGTAGACACTCCTGACACGCTGGAGTACAGTTGCGAGACATTGATTCCCGACACCCTCTACAGCATAACGATGCACATTGGCTTCCGAATAGAACCTCGAGTGAGCCTCTATCTGCGTCAGGTGGTGGAAGACCTTGTGGCTGACGGGAAGGTTGATTTGAGAAGCACATATCCTTCGCTCCGCAAGAACGGTATTTCCGGTGATTTCCGATTCATCATCATTCACCGCGTTTATTACCCCGAGAGTTCCGACAACCGGCAACAGAACCTGCTGATGAGTATCTACTCCATCATCAGCAAGATTGGAATTGATGAGCCAAAGGCATTGGGCCTCGACACATCTATGGTTGTGGTAGAACGTGTGCCGCTAATAATCAATCATTGTAACAACAGCATAAGGCGCATCACCCACATGATGAAAGAATAGTCATATAAGGTGAATTTTATAAAAACTGAAGTTTCGGATTTAACAAGAGCGGGCTGAAAGCCCAATGGAGCACATAGCCCAGGGCAAGCGAAACGACACCCTGGGTATCGCGTGTTGGAGCAGTCGCGCCCTGTATGGGCAAAAGCTTTAACCCTTTATGTTGTTATTCTTGCTTGATAGCTGATTTAGCGGTCTTAAAGTGGAACACCGTATGTATATTTTGTTCAATACTTGCGCCATGTCTTAAAGCTTTTGCCCTTACAGGGCGCGACTGCTCCAACACGCGATACCCAGGGTGTCGCTTCGCTTGCCCTGGGCTATGTGCTCCATTGGGCTTTCAGCCCGCCCTTGCTAAATCCGAAACTTGAGTAACTTCGGGGTCGTTACGGAACAAAGTTACCTCTTGGTTGAAAATCATAAGAACGACGGCCCAGGACAAAAGAAGCGTGAAACCGACCTTGGTGCTAAACCAAAAACCTTCTTTCACCCTATCGTAGAGTTTGGTACCATAACAGAAACCACACATGGGTTGAAAACCTTGGTCTAAACCAATGATAACGCTGAAGATAAACATGCTGATGCGGATCACAATGCACATGGTAGCGATGGCAGCATCGCCATAGTTGCTGGCAACACTGTTGAGGGCTTGTTGCTAATGCTTGCGAGTCCATGTCGAGAATTTGAAGGTGTGTTATCGGCAATTATTTCTTTCACGAACCGACCTTCAAAAGAAATCTTGCGATGATTGTAATGGCGTAAAAGCCTGAAAAACGTATTAATTTGATAGAAAAGGGAAGAAAAAGTATTTGCAATATTTGTCACCTAAAGAAAAAAACGTACTTTTGCACGCCGATTATTATCTGGCTGGCTTAAAAAGCCTGCTAATCCGCGGATTAATAGTTGCATCCGTTTTTATTGGCCAGGGTGTAATGGTTAGGTAATATCTGCGGTAAAAAGATAAACATTAGTAGTTACAATTTAAAACAAACAAAAGTGGACACTTTAAGTTACAAGACCATTTCTGCTAACAAAGAGACTGCACAAAAAGAATGGGTAGTAGTAGATGCTACTGATCAAGTTCTGGGTCGTCTTTGTACAAAGGTTGCCAAACTGCTGCGCGGTAAGTATAAACCCAACTTTACTCCGCACGTAGATTGTGGTGACAACGTTATTATCATCAATGCCGATAAGATTCAGCTTACTGGTAAGAAGTGGACTGATCGTATCTATCTTACTTACACTGGCTATCCTGGTGGTCAGCGTGAACACACTCCTGCAAGCATCATGGCTAAGCCTAACGGTGCTGACAAGTTGTTCCGTCGTGTAGTGAAGGGTATGCTTCCTAAGAATAAGCTTGGTGCAAAGCTCCTTGGTAACCTCTATGTTTACGAAGGTGCAGAACACAAGCATGAAGCACAGTCGCCCAAGGCAATTGATATTAACCTCCTTAAATAAGCTTAGCAGTAATGGAAATGATTAATGCATTAGGCCGTCGTAAAAGCGCCATCGCCCGTATCTACGTAACCGAAGGTACAGGTAAAATTACCATTAACAAGAGAGATCTTACTGAGTATTTCCCCTCTCCCATCCTGCAGTTTGTTGTTAAGCAGCCTCTTACCCTCTTGGATGTTGCTGAAAAGTACGACATTAAGGTAACACTCTGTGGTGGTGGTTTCACGGGTCAGAGTCAGGCTCTTCGCCTTGCTATCGCTCGTGCACTCGTAAAAATTAATGCTGATGACAAGAAGACCCTACGTGCTGAAGGCTTCATGACTCGCGACCCCCGTGCCGTTGAGCGTAAAAAGCCAGGTCAGCCCAAGGCTCGTCGTCGCTTCCAGTTCAGCAAGCGTTAATATTCTGCGCTGCCTAAAATTAAAGCATTTGTATATTATTATAGCTGTTGCATGATTTTAGGATTGCTGCTGGATTTACGTTTAGTATCTAAACCAAGAAGACTTTGTGGAAGTGTTTAATCTATATGTAACACTTAACAAACTACCTCTTGGCTGGTTGAACTAAAACAACTTACAAGAAAGTAAACGAAATTAAAAGAAAAGAAATGTCAAGAACATCATTTGATACCCTTTTGGAGGCCGGTTGTCACTTCGGTCACCTCAAACGTAAGTGGAACCCCGCTATGGCTCCTTACATCTTCATGGAGCGCAATGGCATTCACATTATCGACCTTCACAAGACTGTTGCAAAAATCGACGAAGCTGCAGAAGCTTTGAAGGCAATTGCAAAACAGGGCAAGCGTGTCCTCTTCGTAGCTACTAAGAAGCAAGCAAAGGACGTTGTAGCAGATAAGGCTGCATCAGTCAATATGCCTTACGTTACTGAACGTTGGCCGGGCGGTATGCTCACCAACTTCCCAACAATTCGCAAGGCAATCAAAAAAATGGCCAATATCGACAAGTTGATGAACGACGGTACTTACTCTAACCTTTCAAAGCGTGAAATTCTTCAGATTTCTCGTCAGCGTGCAAAGTTGGAGAAGAACCTCGGTTCTATCAGCGACCTTACACGCCTACCTGCTGCATTGTTCGTTGTAGATGTATGCAAGGAACATATTGCAGTAAAAGAGGCTCAACGCCTCGGTATTCCAGTATTTGGTATTGTTGATACAAACTCTGATCCTAACGTTGTAGATTATCTTATCCCTGCTAACGATGACTCTAACAAGAGCATCGAGGTAATTCTTGACGCTGTATGTGGCGCAATCGCTGAAGGCGTTGAAGAACGTAAGGCTGAGAAGGTAGACACTGAAGCTGCAGGTGAGGGCGAAACGAAGTCACGTAATAAGCGTGCTTCTAAGGCTCGCGCTGAAAAGGCTGAAGCTCCCGCTGCTGAAGAAGCAAAGGCTGAGTAATCTGCTATTAATTTATTGAAAGTATAAAGTATAAGCGTATAAAGTATAAAGTATAACCCCCATTTGCGAGATTACACTTTTATTACCTTATACATTGTGCTTTATACTTTTCTACTTTTAAAATCCTAACTACTAACCAACTATATTTCCAAAAGAAAATGGGAGTATCATTAGAAGATATCAAGAAGCTTCGCACTATGACAGGTGCAGGCTTGGGCGACTGCAAGAAGGCACTCGCTGAGTCAAATGGCAACATCGAAGAGGCCATCGAAATTATCCGTAAGAAGGGTCAGGCTGTTGCTGCAAAGCGTTCAGACCGTGAAGCTGCAGAAGGTGCAGTACTCGTAAAGTGCGAAAATGGCTTTGCTGCTATCATCGCTCTTAAGTGTGAGACTGACTTCGTAGCTAAGAATGCTGACTTCGTTAAGCTCGCTCAGGATATTCTTGACCTCGCTGTAGCTAACAAGTGTAAGAGCCTCGAGGAGGTTAATGCGCTTACACTCGGTGGCCACACTGTTGCTGAAGCTGTAACTGATCGCAGTGGTATTACAGGTGAGAAGATGGAACTCGATGGTTATAACTTCATCGAGGGTGACAATGTAGCTGTTTATGACCACATGGGTCGTCATATGCTCTGCACTATGGTGCAGACGAACAAGCCTGCTGAAGAACAAGCTCACAATGTGGCTATGCAAGTAGCTGCTATGAATCCTGTAGCTCTTGATGAAGCAAGCGTTCCTCAAGAAGTGAAGGACGAAGAACTCAAGGTGGCTATTGAGAAGACAAAGGAAGAGCAGGTGAAGAAGGCTGTAGAGGCTGCTATCAAGAAGGCTGGCTATAACGCTTACATCGCTGAAAGCGAAGAGCACCTTGAAGAAGGTATCCGTAAGGGTAATATCACTGAAGAGGACGCTGCTGCTATCCGCGAGTTGAAGGCTAAGACTGCAGAAGAAAAGTCTGCTAACTTGCCCGAACAGATGGTTCAGAACATCGCTAACGGACGTATGAAGAAGTTCTATAAGGAGTCTTGCCTCTTGAATCAAGAGTACATTCAGGATAGCAAGCAGACCGTTGCTGAATATCTGAAGTCAACTGACAAGGATCTCACTGTTACGGCTTTCAAGCGTTTTACGCTTCGTGCTGAGTAATTGTATTTCATAAATACATTAAGTAAAAAGGCTATGGCTTATTAGGCCATAGCCTTTCTTTTTTTAGTAAAATCTATACAATAAACGCTATTCATACATTTGACCAAAAATAAATTTGTACATTTGCATATACAAAGAAGACTAAACTCTATCTAAATCTCACATTTAATAAGGTGGAAGACGATAAGATTGTTAAAATAGACATTGATAAGGTGTTGCAAAGTAAAATGGGGGCAAGGTCGAAGTTTGTACCTCGCTTTATTTGCAATTGGCTAAAACATATCGTGCATCAAGAAGAAATTAATGCTTTTCTTGAAAGCGTTGGGAGTAAGCAGGGCTTACCTTGGCTTGATGCGGTAATGGATTTTTTGGACGATAAGATTGAAATTTCAGGTTTGGAAAATCTGCCTGATGATGAGGGCGGACGCCGATACACGTTTGTAAGTAATCATCCTTTAGGTGGGCCAGATGGTATCGCAATAGGTCAAATTCTTGGTCATCGTTATAATGGAAGGATACGTTATCTCGTAAACGATATGCTTATGAATCTTCATGGTTTAGCCCCACTTTGTGTTCCTATAAATGTGACGGGGAAGCAAAATCGAGATCTTCCACGCCAAATAGAGGCAACGTTTAGTAGCGATAATCATGTGATTCTGTTTCCTGCTAAATTATGCTCACGGCGAAAGGGAGGAGTTATTCATGACTTACCATGGAATAAAACTTTTATAACGAAAAGTATAGAAACGCAGCGTGATGTTGTACCTATTCACTTTGAGGGACGCAACTCTGATCGCTTCTATCGAATCGCAAACCTTTCCAAATCGTTGGGCTTAAAATTTAACGTAGCCATGCTTTTTCTTGCTGATGAGACTTTCCGTAATCGGCATAAGACGTTTAAAGTTACAATAGGGAAACCTATTCCGTGGCAACACTTTGACAAGAGCAAACGTCCGTCGGAATGGGCGCTTTGGGTAGAGGATATCGTTTATCAACTTCCTCATCTTTAAAGGACTAAGAAGTCGTCTAAACTTTTCTGCCGAAGATTACTTTTAAACTTTTATCTCTTCTAAATTCAATCTTTACCTTCCTTTTTGACCGCTTTTTGGCCTTTCATCGGTCGTGTAGCTCGCTACACTCCCTCTTCAATGCCCAAAGATAGTGCAAACCGAATGCAAAAAGCCAAGCTTGCTTGAGATTTTTGCTGAGGTGCAGCCTATCTTATACAAAAATCGATTCAAAAATAAAGGCAAATCTTGAACTTCATAAAAGTTTAGACGACTTCATTATTTTTGCTTTATCCTATTATTAAAGATTTTAGGGTCTTAACTTAAATATCATTAACTTCCATTTTTTATCTACGCACTATTCACACATTTCACGATGGTACATAACTAGTTAATTATCAGAAGTTTTAATGATTTTAACCACCATAAATTCATCTAAGCACAATTACACTATCATAAGGTCAAAAATTAAGAGAATCACATTAAAACGCCGCAACATTCCTTTATATTCAAAAAAACTTTGTATCTTCGCAGCAAAATATACATAAAACATATCATCATATACTCACTTATGAAGATAAAGGAAGTCGCTGAGACCCTTGAACGGTTCGCGCCACTGCCGCTGCAAGAAAGCTATGATAATGCAGGCTTGCAGATTGGATTAACAGCGGGCGAAAATGTGTCAGGGGTCTTATTGTGTCTTGACGTAACCGAGGAGGTAATAACCGAGGCAGAACAGTTGGGGTGCAACCTCATTGTGTCGCACCACCCTTTACTATTCCGTCCGCTGCGCCACGTCACCCTACAAACGCAAGTGGAACGCTGCGTAGTAATGGCCATACAAAAGGGCATTGCTATCTATTCAGCTCATACCAATTTGGATAATGCCCAAGGCGGTGTAAACTACATGATAGCTGAACAGTTAGCACTACAAGACGTTCGCTTTCTCGCTCCCCTCAAAGGTCAAGAAGGCGGTAGCGGTATTATAGGTGAACTCTCAGAAGCTATCCCCACAGAGGCATTCTTGACACACGTTAAACAAACGTTCCATATTGAATGCCTCAACAGCAATAGCACAACCAAACAAAGCATTAAGCGCGTAGCCCTCTGTGGTGGAGCAGGTGATTTCTTACTCGACGAAGCTATCAGCCAACAGGCAGACGCTTTCCTAACAGGCGAGATGAGTTACCACCGCTACTTTGGTCACGAAAATGACCTCTTGATTGGCGTAATGGGGCATTATCAAAGCGAACAGTTTACCATTCAATTGCTCGAACGCATTCTCATGCAAGCACAGCCAGACTTACACATTGTAAAGACACAAGTCAACACGAACCCTATAAAGAGTTTGATAAGTTTGTGAGTTTTATGGGCTATAAACTCACCCACATAACGCGTGCTTCCTAACACGCGATAAAAATACTTCACCAAGAACCTATTAAACTCCCTAAACTTATTAAACCCATTAAACTTTCCACTTATTAAACTTATTAAACTCACCATATCATGGCAAAAAAAGACGTAGCAGACATGTCTGTAGAACAGAAGTTGAAGAACCTCTACCAACTACAGACCACACTCTCTGAAGTAGACCGTATCAAGACGCTCCGCGGTGAACTCCCCCTCGAAGTGCAAGACCTTGAAGACGAGATCGAAGGTCTTACCCACCGTATCGCTAAGTTCAACGAAGAATTGGAAGGTCTTCACACCGACATTGCCAACAAAAAGGCAAAAATCAACGATGCTAACAGTGCTATCGAACGTTACAAGCAGCAACTCAACGACGTTAAGAACAACCGCGAATACGATATGCTCTCAAAGGAAATCGAATTCCAAAGCCTTGAAGTTGAATTGCAGAACAAGAAGATTGGCGAAGCACAACGCGCTATCGATGCTCGCAAAAACGACATCGAAGCTGCTAAGCGCCAATTAGAGGAACGCCGTGCCGACCTCGACATGAAGAAGTCCGAACTCGACGACATCACCGCCGAGACAAAAGCCGAAGAAGAAAAGCTTCGCGAAAAGGCTAAGAACATCGAACAGACTATCGAGCCTCGCCTCTTGGCTGCCTTCAAGCGCATTCGTAAGAACTCTCGCAATGGATTGGGCATCGTTTACGTTCAGCGTGGTGCCTGCGGTGGTTGCTTCAACAAGATTCCGCCTCAGCGTCAACTCGACATTCGCACACGTAAGAAAATCATCGTATGCGAATACTGCGGCCGTATCATGATCGACCCCGAATTGGCAGGCGTTAAAATCGAAAAGCCCGCTGAAGAGAAACCCAAGCGTCGCGCACGCCGCACCTTGGCTAAATAAAAAGAACAAGCATAAAAACGGAGCAAACTTCACAGTTGCCCCGTTTTTATTTTTATCCTTCATTAGCGTACACACTACATTTCTATTGCTGAAACAAATATCTTTCAGTATTTTTTTCGTAAGTTTGCAAAAATATTTTAGGGCAAAGCCCACTAATTATTCTTCCGTATTTGTTTGTACTGACAAAGTGATTGTCACAACCCTCGGAAGGTGATAAAATATAAGTTTACTCATGGGTCTATTTAGCATTTTTTCAAAAAAAGAGAAAAAGGAAGTTCTCGATGCCGGACTGGAAAAAACCAAAACCAGCATATTCGGCAAGATCACACGTGCCATTGCTGGTAAGAGCAAGGTGGACGATGAAGTGCTTGACCAACTTGAGGAGATTCTCATCACCTCTGACGTTGGCACCGACACCACCATCGACATTATTCACCGCATTGAAGAGCGCGTAGCACGCGACAAGTATGTCAGCACAGCCGAACTGCACAACATTCTTAAAGAAGAAATTGGTGCCCTACTCACCCAAAGCGGTAACGACGATGCCGAAGGCTTTCAAATCCCTACCGACCACCGTCCCTACGTGATCATGGTCGTAGGCGTAAATGGTGTGGGCAAGACTACCACCATTGGTAAGTTAGCCTACCAATTTAAGCAAGCTGGGCTGAAAGTCGTACTCGGCGCTGCCGACACGTTCCGTGCCGCAGCCGTTGAGCAACTCGTCATTTGGGGCGAGCGCGTAGGAGTACCCGTCATCAAGCAACAAATGGGTAGCGACCCTGCCAGCGTAGCTTACGACACTGTCAACTCGGCCAAAGCACAAGGAGCCGATGTAGTGATTATCGACACCGCAGGCCGCCTACACAATAAGATTGGCTTGATGAACGAACTTACCAAGATTAAGAAGGTAATGCAAAAGGTCGTACCCTCTGCCCCTGACGAAATTATGCTCGTACTCGACGGCAGCACAGGACAGAACGCCTACGAACAAGCCAAACAGTTCATTAAGGCCACCGACGTCACCTCGCTCGCTATCACCAAACTGGACGGTACGGCAAAGGGCGGCGTAGTAATCGGCATCTCTCACCAACTCAAAGTACCCGTAAAGTACATCGGACTGGGTGAAAAGATGACCGACCTTCAACCCTTCAACCGCAAAGACTTCGTCAACTCCCTCTTTGAAGGTACCGAACTATAAAGCACGCCCGACACAACAAACTAACAAGATGAGCAACAATCAAGCAAACAACTCTTACAAGCATACTGTCGACATCATCACCATGGGGTGTTCGAAAAACCTTGTCGACTCTGAAAGCCTTATCAACCTCTTTAAAGAGCACGACATAAAGGTATATCACAACCCCGAAACAACACATGGCGACATAGCCGTCATCAATACTTGCGGCTTCATTGCATCGGCCAAGGAAGAGAGCATCAACGAGATTATCGAACTTTGCGACCTGAAGACTGACGGTGAACTCAACCACGTATACGTAATGGGCTGCCTGTCAGAACGCTACATGGACGAGTTGCGTGCCGAAATTCCTGAGGTAGACAAGTTCTACGGCAAGTTTAATTGGAAAGAGTTGCTCAACGACCTTGCTGCTGCCGACGGTGATAACTCACTCACGCAACCTTCTACCACCAATAGCGAGACAGAGCGCACGATTACGACTCCCGCCCACTACGCTTATATTAAGATATCTGAAGGTTGCAATCGCCACTGCGCCTACTGCGCTATACCTATTATTACAGGCGAACACAAGAGCCGCCCCATGGACGACATCTTGACTGAGGTTAAGCAACTGGTGAAGCAAGGCGTAAAGGAGTTTCAAATTATCGCACAAGAGCTTACATATTACGGCATTGACCTCTATCACGAGCAACGCTTGCCACAGCTCATCGAACAAATGGCACACATTCCTGGCGTGGAGTGGATTCGATTGCATTATGCCTACCCCACTCACTTCCCCATGGACTTGCTCCGCGTTATGCGCGAGAATAACAACGTGTGCAACTACCTCGACATCGCCTTGCAACACATCTCTGACAACATGCTCACCCGCATGCAACGCCACATCACAAAGCAAGAGACCATTGACCTCCTTGCGGCTATGCGCCGCGAAGTGCCAGGCATTACCATTCGTACTACGCTCATGGTCGGTTTTCCCGGCGAGACAGATGCTGACTTTGAAGAACTCATGACCTTCGTACGCGATGCTCGCTTCGACCGCATGGGGGCATTTGCCTATAGCGAAGAGGAAGGCACCTATGCTGCCGAGCACTATACGGACGACGTGCCCGAAGACGTAAAGCAAAAGCGTCTTGACCGCCTCATGCTCCTACAAGAGGACATCGCCACTGAACTCTCTGAAGAGAAAGTAGGCGAAACGCTCCGCGTCATCATTGACCGTGAAGAGGGCGACTACTACATTGGCCGCACTGAGGCCGACTCGCCCGAAGTGGACTGCGAAGTGCTGATAGCTAAGTCTGCCGAGCGTCCCCTCACGATTGGCAACTTTTACCAAGTCGAGATTACCGACTCTGAAGAGTTCGACCTCTTTGGAGTGGTACGTTGATTTTTTTAGTTGAAGAGTTAACGAGTAGACGAGTAAGCATGATCAAAAGTAACTTACCCGTCAACATGTCTACTTGTTAATCCGTCAACCAGTAAGAAGAAAAGCATGAACAACAAAGACTTTATCAACGCCCTTGCCACTCAAAATGGTAGCACGGCCAAAGCCATGCAAAAGTGGGTAAATACGCTCACCTCTGCCATAGCCGATAAGCTCGACGACGACACGCAACTCTCCGTACAGAGCTTTGGCACATTCGAGGTAAAGAAAAAGTTAGAGCGCGTAGTGGTCAATCCCGCCACGAAACAACGCAAACTCATTCCGCCCAAATTGGTGTTAGCCTTCAAGCCAAGCACCACGCTAAAGGAGAAAATAAGATAAATGAAGAAAAAGTTAAGTTTACAAGACTTCGCTGAAATCTTAGCACAACGCGAAGACATCGACCGCAAGGCGGCCGATGCCTTCGCGCGCTCTTTTTTCGACATCATTGAGCAAGGACTACAGACCGATAAGTTTGTCAAAATCAAAGGGTTTGGCACGTTCAAACTCGTAGCCGTAAGCGAACGCGAAAGCGTCAACATCAATACAGGCGAACGCTTCCAAATTAGCGGTCACACGAAGGTGTCGTTCACGCCCGACTCTACGATGAAGGAGCTGGTCAATCGTCCCTTTGCCCACTTCGAAGCTGTCGACCTCAACGACGACACTGACACCAAGGAGTTTGAAGTGATTGACGAAGAAATGGAAGAAGAGGCAGACGAAGAGATAGAAGAGAACCAAGCAACCCATTCAACCGACGAGGTTGAAACCACCGAAGTAGAAGAGCTAGAAAGTGGCGACGACACGGACAATGCAAGCAACGATAACGGCGAGACAGAGGACGTTGAGCAAGCAACTGACGATGCTGACGAACCAATCGATAACGAAAGCCTCAGCGACGAAACGCCTATCGAAATCATTACAGACCAAGCCCCCAGTTCCACGCAACAAGAAGAAGTCGCTTCGGCTACTCTCAACAAGGAACCTTCGGCTGAACCCAACATTACACCGACCACCTCTGTAACTGACGGCAATAAAGCAAAAGCCCCCTCCCCCACGGCGCAGACCGAAGCCACTAACACGGCCGCAATCCCCAACAAGCACCGCGACAGAGAGGACATTGTTGTGACCGAACCCACTCCTATTAGTAATACTCAAGCGACTAACACGACTGCCCCCAAGACAACAACTGTAGAAAGTGCTCCAACGAATGCTACAATGGGTTACACCTACAACGAGGTGCCGTCGCCCCACAAACGCAATTGGTGGAAAACGCTCTCACTCATACTGCTCATGCTCGCCCTCATGGCAGCAAGTTACTTCGCAGGCTACTATCGTATGCTATGCCCCACGTGTGACAACTACATATTCAGAACGAAGAGCGAACAACCAGTGCCAGTACCCACGAAAGTGGTGCAACCGGGCCCTGTTGCTCGTCCCGCGTCTGATTCGGATGTAGCACACGCCGACACTGCACAAAAGGCAAATCAAAAGCAAAGTCAGCCCAACAACGAATCTAAGACTCCCAATACGACTTTGCCCGCAAGCACTCCGACGCAGCAGCCAGCCCAAACTAAACCAAGCCAACTCACAACAACGTCCACGCCACAGCGCCCCAAAACGCACTGCGTTGGAAAAGGCGAAAACATCTACCGCATAGCCCGTAAATATTATGGTGACGATAGCTATGCCCAAAAGATTATTAAGGCCAATAACCTTAAAGATGCCAACACAATTGTTATCGGCATGGAACTTAAGCTACCATAACTCCTGTTCTTAAGTAGGTGTTCAAAATTAGTTGATATGAATTGGTGCAGTATTTCGTTCAGAAACATAGGTTGAAGAGGGAGCGTAGCGGGCTACGTGACCGATGAAACCTATGTTTCTGGGCGAAAGAATGCGCCAAGGCATATCGACTAATTCTGAACATGATTATATAAACTAATTTTGAATACCTACTTAATAATAAAAAAACAACTTAATTTTCGGATTTAGCAAGAAAAGGCTAAGTCCGAAATTTGAGTAAATACACGTCTAATATCTAACGCAAATGAGTAAAAAGTCTGAATACAAACAAAAGAACGAAGCCTTCTTAGCTGCTAAACGACAAGAAGAAGGTGTCAAAGAGTTAGCCAAAGGAGTGCTTTACGAAGTGCAGAAGAGTGGCAATCCACAAGGCCGTCGCCCCGACTTGCGCAGTGTTGTCTGCGTACACTACACAGGCAGACTCATCAACGGCCGCGTTTTTGACGATTCGCGCCGCGAGGGTATACCCGCGGCTTTCCGACTCTTCGAAGTAATCGACGGGTGGCAAATCGCTTTAAGCCAAATGCGACCAAGCGACCGCTGGACCATCTACATTCCCGCAGCCCTCGCCTATGGCAGTCGTACGGACGGCGACATTCCTGGCAACTCTACATTGATCTTCGACGTGGAACTCTTAAGCATTGCCTAACCGCACTATGTCTACTCATAAGCCCGTTCGCCAATCAAACATAGAGTTGCTACGCATCTTCGCCATGCTCATGGTCGTAGCCCTTCATGCTACATTTGAAACGTTTGGCTACGCGCGAGCCTCCGCTGTGCAAGCGCACCCTGGCAGTTGGTTGGGCATCATCACCACAGCATCTGCCTGTTTGGGCAGTGTTGACTTGTTTGTACTCATCACAGGGTGGTTCGGCACTACATTCCGCCCTAAAGGTGCGCTCAAGTTAGTATTACAAGTCGCCTACATATCCATTATAATGACCTTGTTTGCCTGGTTAATGGACTTCAAGTTGCCCACTAAAGTCATGGACTACTTCCGACCATTATGGAGCTATTGGTTTGTGTGTAGCTACTTAGTACTCTACTTGCTCACCCCCGTGTTCAATGCTTTTGTTGAAAAGTCGGACGAGCGCTCACTACGCCACTTTCTCATCACCTTTTATGTGTGCGTCATTCCTGCCTCGTTCGTCTTTACCGACCTACACAATGGCTTTGCCGCTGTGCCTTTCATGGGGCTCTACTTGCTCGGTCGCTACTTGCACCTTTACCTCGCGCCACGCTTAGAACAGGTGAAACCTTGGAAGTTGTTGTCAACGTGGATAGCTTGCATCGCGTTCATGACACTCCTTGTGTGGGGAGCAAGCATGATAGATCAATCCTACACTACCGCAATTATCCCCCTATACGTATCCTACACCAATCCCTTGCTTATCATAGCCTCTGCCTCTTTACTCTTATTTTTCTCACGAATGCACCTTCAAAGCAAGGCAGTCAATTGGCTCGCTGCAGGAAGTTTTGCCGTTTACCTCACCCATCAGCACCCTTTTGTGCGCCAAGAGTATTTCAAACTGGTACGTCAACTCGATCAACAGACCGCCACTTCATTCCAATTCTTTGCCGAAATGGTGTTGTTCATCAGCGCTATCTACCTCTCCAGCGCACTGATAGATTGGATAAGAAGAGTTGCGTTTAAATGGATTAGACTATAAAGTCATTAAGGATCTCAAGTGCCAGATTTAGATAAAATGCAATTTGTCGAACAGTTACGTAATACACCATTAGGAAGTGTTACGTAACTATTCGACAAATTGCATTTATAGTTTTCTTACTTCTTCAACTGCAAGCCAATGTACATGCCTTCGTAATTGTTGAGGATAGAACTGATACCACTCAACGAAGTACCTTTTGCCAATACTGAAGCACCCTTCATGAGCGTGAGCAACTTGCTACTCTCAATCAAGAGGTTTACTTTGTTACCCTGCTTCGTGATGCGCGGAGTCATGGAAGCCAAACCAGCTAAGTAAGTCATCTTTATCTTTTTGTTCTTCGTATCAAGCGTGTAAGAACCTTGCAACGTGCGGCCACCAATGGTAGCAGTGTACGTATTGTCCTTATTGAAGGTAAAGCTGCATGCACCTTCCTTGATGCCTACCTTAGCCAACTGCGTGTTAAGTTCGCTCTCTATATTGTTGGCTGCAATTGCGCCACCGGCTTTAGCCAAAAGGTTCTCACTCTCAAAGGCGCAGTTAGAACCGCTATAGCTCCAAGTCCCTACTAAGTCACTCTGTGAAAGAGTAGAACTGCTACTCAACAAGCCACCTAACAAACTACCTAATACAGAATTGGTCGATGATGATGAACTGCTTGAAGATGATGAAGAGCTACTTGAACCATTCAATGCGCCATTCATCAATACTTGGTCTACGCCTTGAGCCACGCTGCCACCTGTTGTACCACAACTTGAAAGTAAAACGACTCCTAAAAGCAGAGCCAACGAAACGGATAACTTTTTCATTTTTAATATTTTGTTGTTTAGTTACGTGTAAAAAATAACTTCCACACTTTTGCGTTTCCCGTTTTTTCTTAAACACGAATTATCGTGAATTATCCACAATTCATAAGCATTTATGATAATCCGTTTTCCCCAAAAAATGCGGAGTACATATAAAACTGCTGAAGTTATTTTTATAAGTCACTTAGTTTTTTGTTCATGCAAAATTGAAAAAAAACTCCGAGATAGACAACTATCTCGGAGCTTTATAGACCAATGGGCTTGTTTTACCGACAAGCCTTTATTTTTACTTTACCAGTTTATAAGTGTGTACGCTGCCGTCGGTCAAGGTCACGCGAACCAATATCGTTTGACCATTAAAGGCTACAATGGGCAAACTGGCTTGCTTGGTACCACCCAAAGTCTGTGCAAAAATCGTGCGACCGTCCACCATAATGGCTTCTGCGCTGCGGAGGCCAAGAGCTGATTGTACAGAAAGATGTCCACCTTCCCACTTTACTTCAGGAGCACCAGTCGTAGCATCTACTGTGACGTCTTTAATGCCTGTCACCTCAATTTCGTGACGTTGGTTCGCATCAGTGTTTTCGACAATTTCGTAAATAGCTGGTACGGTGCGGCCCGTCCATGTCATTTTTACTTGCTTAGCCTTCTGCATTTGCTCTTCAGTAAAGGCTACAGTTACAATGCCACCGTCGCTTACTGCAGCGTCAACATCAGTAAAGTTCTTACCATCAAGTGAAACGGCAAACTTCAGATTGCCAACCGTTGCAGGGTCGCAGAAGAGACGCAAATCCTTCACATATTCAGCGCTCATGAGATTGTAAATGAATTCACCTCCCTTTGTTGTACCTAAAGCATAGCCAGCAGTTGAAGTAGAGCCATTGCCGTCAGTAGCCGTTTGAATAGCTTGGTTGTGATTGTCGACCAAGAAAGGAGTAGAATTGGCTACGCTACCATTCACCTCAATTTCGTGTAAGCGCAACCACTTGTCACATGCCTCTGATACGCGCAAACGTACATAACGTGCCGTAATGGGGGTTACATTGTAGTTGGCATCAGTCGGGACGAAGTCAGTAGCCACAATATTGGTACCATTCTCTGACTCTGTGCCTACGACTATATTTTGTGGCAACGACATTGAGTAGTACAATGTATTTGAACCCGCTACTTTCAGCGTCGTCCAATTATTATTGTCGGCCGAAACCTGTACGATGGCTTTCTTGGCATAGTCATCGTTGGTTGTACCCATACAGATACGCACGTTCTTAATCTCAGTTTGCTTCGTCAGGCGAATGGTGTAATCGTCATTCACCTTCTGCGTGCGGTTGATGCAAGTATAGGTGTTGTAATTGCCGTCGGCCATTAATGATGCTTCGTGACCGCTCCAAATGCCTGCATTCTCGCTCGTAGGAACGGTAGCTGTCTGCACCTCAGCAGCCTGTGCGTGATACAACTTAATATGCGTTGAACGAATACGAACCGAAACGTTTGCATCGGTTACGTTCTTCACGGCCAAGTAGCGTACAGGCGTGTTCAACGTTGTTTCCGTTTCAGTAATCTGTTGCCATGTTTGACCATCAGCACTTACGAAGGTGCTAAACTGCGCATTGTCGATGTACTCTTCATTAATTTCAAGTGAAGTACACATCATAGCTGCGGGCAGTGCGATACCTACATATCCACCAGCTGGTAGAGTCTTCTTGCCCAACATAGCAAGCGTATAAGCTCCGTTATTGTCAGCGATCGAACCTGTCAAATCCTCAACGTTGGTAAATACAGATGCCTCTTTCTTCGTAAAGAGGTTGTTAGCAGCATTTGACTTCAAATAGCTTGAAACGAACGGAGTGAGGTAACGATAAGAAGCGTGCGTCTCGCGTGGAGAGAGGGTGATACCACTTTCACCAAATCCAGACATGTGTTGCGTCATGTATTCGCTAGCAGTAGAGAGGCGAGCAGTACCCTTTGAGCTATTCATATAAGTGGTCCACGCTATCTCAATATCTTCTGATGATGCACAAGTCAAATAATCCTTTGTCAAAGAGGCCAAAGCGCGCAAACGGAGTACCCAGGGCTTAATGTCGGCATAAAGCAAACGTTCGCCGTCAACGGTAGACTTCTCAAGTCCCGTCATAACATCACAGTTCGTTACGATATTGTCCATCAACGCATTGAGCGCTGTAGCGTCTCCCTTGCTCTTGTAGTTGTTGATCAACGTGTTGAGCGAAGCAGGATCGTTCTTGCTCAAGTAAGGAGCTAAGAAGCGGTAAGCCTGTTGAGCTGCCTCATTGCCAGGGAAGAGTCCCTTAAACGAAGCCTCCCACGAGTTCAAGTTGTCAAAGCCACGATTGTTCCAACTATAGTCACCCGCTGAGAATATTGCCGTCTTTGAAGCCTCGCCTTGTTCCATAGGGTTGCAGAGTATACCTTGGTTGCTGGCCGTCAATTCGTCAGCGATTGACGAGTCATGCACATTAGGCATATCTATAAAGTTGCTCTTCATATCGAGCGGATAGATTTCGCTCGGACCAGAGCCGTTGTCGTTGCAAGGATAGTTCCACCACCAAATGGCTTGGCGACCAAACTGATTTTGCACTACGTTTAAGTCGTTATTGTTGGGCACTGACCACACACCGCCACCAGTATAATATACCGTCACGTTAGAAGGCATCGTACTCAAAGCCTTAAAGAAACGATTGAATTGGTCTTCGCTACCAGCAAAACCACGGCAATAGATTTGTGGTGTAAAGCGAATGGCCTTTACCGTATCTGCGGGGTTCGCACCTGCGGTGTTCCACTTTGCTTCAATGGCTTTCTGAATAGCACCTACGCGGTCGGCTGTAAGTTGCATCGTAGCGTCGTCATTAGGAACGGCAACGTCATCGGCAAAGATAGCAAACTGACGGAAACCTAAATCGTACATTGAAGTGAACTTCTTCATAATGTCGTTTACAGCCGTCGCACTATACATCAAGCTGTTACCTGGGTGAATCGCCCAAACGACACTTACCTTCGTGTCATGTGCTACGGAGGTAAAGTCCTTTAAGTCTTGTTGTGACACATAGCCCGACTTCTTTTGTTGGTCAGTCAGCGTTGTAGGATAAGGTTCGCTCCACTTACCAGAGTGGTAGTAGTCACTTTTAGGACCATAGACGTAGCAGTTCATCTTATAGCGCATCATGAAGCGTAACAAGTCTTGACGCACCTCGCCAGCATAGGGTTTGCCATAGAAGCCTTCTATCACACCGCGTTCTTTCAGGTCAGCGTAGTCGTTAATCGTTACCGTAGCTAAGCCTTCCGTGCCATTGTCAAGCATTTGTTCGAGTGAAGCTAAGCCAAAGAAGGTAGCATCAGTGTTTTCGCCCAATACGAGTAATTGTGCCGTGCCATTGCCACCATCGGTGAGCGAAAGAATATGACGATCGAATTTTCCCTCTTTAGTCAACACATCGGTTGACAGTCCGAGTTGGGTAGCCATGGCATTGCCTTGCCCGTTCGCACCATTCACGCCTAAGTAAACATTTGACTCTGTGCTTGAAGCTGCGTCGCTAAAGGTTACAGTTACGTTGTGTGCCGCAAAAATATCTTTTACGCGATTACGAGTGGCTTCATCAATGCCATTATCGCAAACGACATTTACTATATTTGTAAAGCTAACAGTACCTGTACCTGCTGTCTGTGTGTGAGGTACAGGATAGATTGTATACTGCCCCATCATCGTCATAGGGAAGATGAGAGCAGCCATACCAATAAGTAGGGATTTCTTTTTCATAAAGAAGGGTAAAAAGAAGATTTGTATTATAGGTGTCGCAAATTTACGCAAAAGTTTTGATTGTAATAGTCTTCAAGGACATGAAAGTGTTTGTGAGTGTTTTGCGTCATTAGGATTATTTGCAGTTGGTTGCCCTCTACAAAAAGTTTCAGAACGCCCTAAATAGGCTTTGAAACTTACGTATATTTTACCTGCAGTGTTTTTTGCTTTCATGTTTCATTTTTATGTTTCAACTAATTGATAATCAATACGTTCAGATTATGAAACATCGTATATCTATGTTTCATTTTTAGTTTCAATGTTTCATTCTAAAAACACAGTGGGAGGAAAACAAAAACACAATGGGAGCGATCACAAAACACTGAGGGAGCGATAAAGCGCTCCCTCAGTGTTTTGAAAAGTGAAACATGAAACTTAAAATGAAACATAAAACTTTTATGTTTCATTTTCATAATGACTTGATTTTTAATTCAATACAATAACAAAATGAAACATGAAAGATAAAATAAAAGTTTTGAAAACGTATAGAGATTGTACTGGGAAAAATGCAATTTATCTAATCAAAAAAACTAAGCCAAACGAAAAAAATTTTTTCTCATTAGTATTGCGTTCGGTTTGCACTAACTTTTCTAACGGCAAGTTAGGCGGCGCCTCAGCAATACACTTATAATAAACAAAAAAAAATCGCTTCATACTGAAAGTCATAAAGAATATTAGTAACTTGTAAAGTTTAAAAGTTTAGTAAAACAAAGTACATTTGTTGTTGGATTTTTAATGATAGAGCATACATACCTACTAAACTTTAAGACTTTACAGACTACTAGTATTGGTACACTATTTTGATATGTTTTTATGAAATTTTATATTTTAAAAAGTGACTTTGCAGTAGGCACATTCTCTACCTCCACCCCACCTTTGTTCGTTGAGGTGGAGGGCGTGCAAGAGGTTAGTCTTGCACTAGGACACGACAAACCAGTGTCGGTAGGCTACCCATTATACAATGAAGCGTCAGCCATTAAAGGCTGCTTGGTATTATTTCCAAATGTCTTTGTTTAGAGGTTAGATTAAAACCAATAGATTTTTCTTGATAGAATTGTCAATTATTGATTACAAAAATCTAGGAATCTTATTCAGACAAAAAAATAAATCAATGAAATTTTGACTTATAGGTTCCAATATCGTATTTTAAAGATAACGCAGACCAGTTCCCTAATCATAGCCCATCTCCCCCATCAAAAAAGTCCCAACCTGAAAAAGGCTGGGACTTTTAAAAACTATCAATTTAGGGGCAAATTACTTAATAACCTTTTTGCCACTTTTGATGTAAACACCGTGTTTAGCAGTGCGCTTAACTTTGCGACCTGAGAGGTCGTAGATACTTGTGTCGCTCTTTTTGGCGGGGCTAATAACGGGGGCACTGATGCTACTTACCAAGTCTTCGGCTGCAACATCGGCAATGGTAAATACATAGCTATCCTTCAACTCAGTGTCGGCATAGTTAATATTGTTGTCAGTGGTAACACCCCATGTGCGCGGATTAGCTTCAGGAGTAACACTCTGAATGGCCCAATGACCACCAACCTCGTTCATGATAACAGAATTCCATTCTGAGAAATAGGCGTTCTTGTTGATGCGTCCCTCTTCATCAAGGAACTTGCTGTCGTTAAAAGAAATCTTCCAACGACCCGAGTTGTCATCGATGGTGATGGTCCATTGCTGATATTGACGCTTCGATTCAGTTTGCGCCTTAGCTTGGAAGGTAGGACGGCTCCATGGTGTGAGAGCAGCCGTAGTAGTGAGATATTCCCCCTTGGCATTCTTAACGTAATAGCGCTTACCACTCACAATGGTAGGATGCTCCGTATTGTTACCCTTAACAGGAACAATCTCAAAGATAGCATCGTTAATGTGGAGAATAGGAGTCTTATCCTTAGCAATGCTCAAAGGCTTGTTGTTCGAGATGATGCGATTGTCGTTAGCACCCATGAAATAGTTCTTAGCCTTTGAGGGAGTTTGGATAGCATACATGCCGTTAACACGGAAGATGTTGTAGCTATTCCATTCGCCATCATAAGCGTTGGTAACCTTGTTAGCCCAGAACTGACCATTCTCGTTCAGATAGCGACCATCTTGTGCATTGGTAATTTTGTAACGACCCGTTTGAGCATCAATGCTGATGTTCCACTCACACTTTTGTGGTTGTGCATCGTCCACCTCATCAGCCCAAATGGGGAAGTCGCCCGTGCGGTCGGCAGAGGCATCCTTGTTGTAGAGGTACTTGCCGTTGTACTTGATGTAGTAAGTGCCCGATTCAAGCACCTGCATGGGGAAGTTTTCCCAACCCTCGGTGTAGCGCTCTTTGTAGGCTATGATCAACTCGTTAACTTGCTGCTTCAAGTAAGGCTCAATTTTTTGACTTGCCACAACGGGCTTAGCCATCTTAATGGTTCCCGCAAAGTCGCGCGAAGTAAGTGCGTCCTCCTTTAGCAAAATAGCCTGTATGTCGCGATAGTCTTGAAGGAAGGTAGCCGTGTCGCCACTTTCAATGCAGCCCCACATTTCCACAATCTTCTGTCCACGTTGTCCCATATACTTCATCTTTTGCAACCACGGTGTGATTTCGGTGATGAGAGCGGGGTTATAAGTGTCGGCAAGCAGTGCATCGGCTGAAGTAACCATTAAGTCGAACTGAGCCTTCTTTTCAGCCAAAGTGCCATCGGCATTAAAGTTGGGGCTTTCGCCTTCGCGACGCATACCATGAACAGTCCACCCCAAGTCAACATTGTGTTCGCAGAACACGTGGTATGCCTCAGCATTGTTGGGCATTAAATACTTAATGGCGCGTTCCCAGTTTGCCTCGGGATTATAGTCCTTCATGTTCCATGCATAGTCAGCCACACCATAGAGTGCAACTTTCGAAGCCTCGGCATATTCCATGGGGTTGCTTGTGAAAGCTGTCATTTTACCACCAAAGGCATTGTCGCCTTGGTCGTTGCCATAGAACTTACCCATAAGCATGTGACCAATGCAATAGTCGTTGACAGGGTAGTTGAGCCAAATGAAAGGAGCCATACCGTTGGTAGCCGTTTTAAAGAAGTCCAAGTCGCTTTGGTTAATCATGTCGGCTACGCCAGCACCTGTCCACATCACCTCAATGCCTTTGTGCAGTCCGTTACCCAAACCGCGCAAGTAAGCATCGTTTTGGTTCCAATTGGCATAAGCTGCATTATACTTAGTGGGGCACATTGAGAGACGGTCAAGGTCGTCGTGCTTCTCAATAAAGTTTTTCCAAACATAGTTGCACTCAGCCACTTGTAAGTCAGCATCAGCACCACCAAAGTCATCGAAGAAGATAGAGAAGTTGCGCACGCCTAATGAGTAAACGTGTTCCAACTTTTTAACAACAGCTTTGAAGTCTGCTTCACTGTTCGAGATTGATCCACCAGTGTGGATAGACCACACAAACGACACGTGGTTCTTTTTGGCAGCTTCAGCCAAACCGCGTATAATGGCAGCTTTATCCTCGGGATAGTTTTCGCGCCACTTAGTGCGGTGGTAAGGGTCGTCTTTAGGGCCATAAACATAGATGTTCATCTTGTTTTTGCCATAGAAGTCGAATTGGCTTTTGCGGTCAGCATCACTCCAAGGGTTACCATAGAAACCTTCAATCACACCACGCTGTGCACAAGCAGGGTAGTCTTTAATTTCAACAGCCATAACCTCGGGCTGTGCCAAAATTTGCAAGAGGGTTTGCACACCATAGTAGGTACCCGCATCGTCGGTACCTGCCACAACAATGCCATCGGCAGTTACCTTCAGGTAGTAGCCTTCGGCAGTTTGGGGAATGTTAGCTTCGACAGCGCTCACAGCTGCTTCGCCTTTCTTACCTAAGGTAATGTGAATGCCTCCCTCATTGGCAAGGGTGAGGTTCTCTTGCAGCAAAGCCACGGCATAAGCATCGGTCGTTTCGGACTTTGTTAGGGTGTACTTAGCCTCGGCAGATGTGAATGCCTTTTCGCCCCAGGTTACTGATTGGGGGACAGGTGACACCTGCACTTGTTGTGCCCACGAGGTTATTTGCACAGCCAATGCGCAAATCAACATCAGACACACTTTTTTAAAAGAAATCATAGTCTTTAGGGTTATTGTTAATGAAATTGTTTTGTTTTCGGGTGTAAAGGTACGACTTTTTTGCTGTGGTGTCACAAAAGAGGGGGATGAACATTGTTGAAATGTTTCTTTCAAAAGAATTTCACGTGCCACACACGGCATATCCCCCCCTTATTCCATAAATGCTATAATCAATCGTCCCAATGTTTTTTTGTTGCCCCAGGGTGTTGCCCTGAGCTATGCGTTGTTGCCCTTTCAAAACGAAAAAATTCTTTTTCGTTTTGTATTGCGTTCGGTTTGCACGAACTTTTCTAACGGCAAGTTAGGCGGCGGCTCGGTAGAGAAAATGAAAGTTTTTTGACTTTCATTTTGCTCTTCTCTCGCCTTGCACTAACTTTTCTAACGGCAAGTTAGGCGGCACCTCAGCAATACAAAACGAAAAAATTCTTTTTTCGTTTTGTATTGCGTTCGGTTTGCACTAACTTTGCAACGAATTGCACCATACCTTATTATAAATATATGGTACAACTACTACACTACGATTGTAAATAATTACACCCTATACACTATATGAAAAGAGTGAATCCATTTAAAGGACTGGGCATTGCACTTGTCACTCCTTTTAAAGAAGACGGAAACGTTGACTTTGACCAACTTGCCGCTTTGGTTGAAAATCAAATCGAAGGTGGCATCGACTTTTTGTGCGTTTTGGGCACTACCGCCGAAACTCCCTGCTTAACAGCTGAAGAGAAACGCGCCATTATGGACTGCGTCATCAAAGTTAACAATAAACGTGTTCCATTGCTCTTAGGCGCTGGCAACAACTGCACCGCTCGCGTCGTTGAAGATTTACAACATACCAACCTTGACGGTTTTGAGGGTGTACTTATCGTTGCCCCATTTTATAACAAGCCTTCACAAGAGGGCCTGTACCAACATTTCACCACCGTAGCGAATAACAGCCCACTCCCCGTTGTGCTCTACAACGTTCCAGGACGTACAGGCGTTAACATCGAAGCTGAAACGACATTACGCATTGCGCACGATTGCGACAATGTAGTGGCTATCAAAGAGGCTTCTGGTAAGATTGGACAGATAGAGGACATCATTGAACAGGCTCCCGAAGGATTTGAAGTACTGAGCGGTGACGATTCTATCACGTTTGAGTTGCTCACCATTGGTGCACAAGGTGTAATATCGGTTATTGGCAATGCTTATCCTAAAGAATTTGGCAGCATGGTGCACAATGCCTTAACTGGTGACTATAACAATGCTTTAAAGATGCACCGCGAACTAAGCACTGCTTACAAGTTGCTTTCTGCTGACGGCAATCCCGCAGGTATCAAGTCGCTATTGGGCATACAAGGAAAGACTCTCAACAAACTGCGCTTACCGCTCGTCCCTGCACGCGAAGAGACATATAAGGCTATTGAGAAGTTTGTAAAGAATTTTGAAGCTTAACAAGCTTATTTGCACAAGTATAACGTGTTAAAACCTTCATAACGCAATTAAAAGACGCTTTTATCTTTCATTGCGCTTCAACGAAAGGTTTTAACACGTTATTTTTTATCACTACAACTCCGAAAAATATTAACCTTTTCGTTTGCCTTATTCTAAGCATTCCCTATCTTTGTAGCATAAAGGTTATCCTTTTTAAAATCCGCTCCATGCAAACAAATGACGTGGAGATTTATACCCAACCTCAAACTTACCTCTATGCCAAAACCAACCATATCCAATAAAAGTATCAATGCCGACTTAAGATACCTTAAGTTGTTGGCACGCGATTTTCCCACCATACCACAAGTAACCACCGAGATTATCAATCTTGAGGCCATACTTCACCTACCCAAACCTACCGAACATTTCTTGGCCGACCTTCATGGCGAAAACGAAGCTTTTCAGCACGTATTGAGAAATGCCTCGGGTAACATCAAGCGTAAGGTGAAAGAGTTATTTGGTAACACATTGCGCGAGAAGGAGATCCGCGACCTTTGCACGCTTATTTACTATCCCAAGCAAAAGTTGGAACTAGTAAAGCAAAACGATACTGACTTGGCGGACTATTACCAAACTACGCTCAATCAATTGATTGCTGTTTGCCGCAACGTTTCTTCTAAGTACACACGTTCTAAGGTGCGCAAAAGCCTGCCACCTGAATTTGCATATATCATCGAAGAACTCCTCCACGAAAGCAGTGATGACCGAAACAAGCAAGCCTATGTAGGCGTTATCATTCAAACGATTATCGGTACAGGACGTGCAGCAGGTTTCGTTAAGGCGATGTGTGAACTTATCCAACGCCTTGCCATTGACCAACTACACATCTTGGGCGACATCTTCGACCGTGGCCCTGGTGCACACCTTATTATGGACACGCTTACTCGCTACCACCATTGGGACATTCAGTGGGGTAACCACGACATACTATGGATGGGAGCTGCAGCGGGCAACAAAACGTGCATCGCCAGTGTGCTACGCCTTTCTTTTAGATACGCCAACACGCAAACGCTCGAAGAAGGATATGGCATCAACATGGTGCCCATGGCTACCTTTGCTATGGAAACCTATGCCAACGACCCTTGCACCATTTTTTATCCCAAGATAGAAGACCCTTCACGCCGACCCAATGAGAAGGAATGCAAACTTATCGCACAAATGCACAAAGCGATTGCTGTTATTCAGTTTAAGTTGGAAGGACAACTGTATAAGCAACATCCTGAGTGGAACATGAGCGATCGCTGCCTACTTGAAACGATTGACTTTGATAAGAATACTTGCGTCGTTGACGGACAAACTTACCCACTGACCGACTGCAACTTCCCAACGATTAATCCTTCAAGCCCCTATCAACTTACAGACGAAGAGCAAGACCTCATCGACCGCCTACAACACTCGTTCCTCATTTCAGACAGACTGCAAGCTCACGTTCAGCAACTCTTACTACATGGCAGCATGTATGGCGTTTATAACTCTAACCTACTCTTCCATGCCTCAGTGCCCATGAACGAAGACGGCACTTTAAAAGAGGTGTGCGTTGAAGGACAAAACGTTGCAGGACGTGAACTCATGGAACGCGTTGAGCAATTGGTACGAACGGCATACGACGATGATGGCGATAGCATTGAGCGCCAACGGGCCTGCGACTACTTCTGGTATCTTTGGTGCGGATGCGATTCTCCCCTGTTTGACAAGTCTAAGATGTCGACCTTCGAACGTTACTTCATTGACGACAAGTCTACTCATAAAGAAGCAAAAGGTTGGTACTATAGCTTACGCGCTGATGCCAACATTTGTGACCACATCATGGATGCTTTTGGAGTGAGTGGGAAACATCGCCACATTATCAATGGCCACGTACCCGTACGAGCCTCCAATGGTGAGAATCCCATCAAAGCCGACGGTAAACTTATGGTAATTGACGGAGGGTTTGCGAAAGCTTATCACAACACGACGGGCATAGCAGGTTACACCTTAGTTTACCACTCACGCGGTTTCCAATTAGTACAACACGCGCCCTTCACCTCAACCGAAGAGGCCATACTTAATGGCACCGACATTAAGTCAACCACTCAAATTGTCGAAATGATGGGACACCGCGCCATGGTCAACGACACTGACAAGGGAGCAGAGTTACGCGAACAAATTGCCGACCTCGAAAAGCTCCTCGTTGCCTACCGACGCGGATTCATTAAAGAATTATAACCTCTTTTCCAATGTACAAATGTGAGAATGTACAAATGGGCGCCTTCGTTTGCACCATTCAACAAACGCAGCAAGAATAAGTAACAATTTGCACATTTACACATTAACCAAACATTTGCACATTAACAATGCATTAGCATATTTCCCCTCATGAAATCATTAAAAGAACTATATCGCATTGGCATAGGCCCTTCTTCCTCACATACCATTGGACCACGCATTGCCGCTGAAACATATTTACGAAACCACCCCGACGCACAAGGCTTTAGAGTAACACTTTATGGTAGTTTAGCCGCTACGGGGAAAGGACACTTGACCGATTATGCCATACTGCAAGTGTTGGGCGAAAATCGAACCGAACTCATCTGGTGTCCCGAAATAGTACTCCCCTTCCACCCCAACGGCATGAAATTTGAAGTAAGGAAGAACAACAACGACTTTCAAGACGAATGGATTGTATACAGCGTAGGCGGTGGAGCATTAGTTGAAGACGGCAAGCAACAAACCGAGACACCTGAAGTGTACGACCTCGACCACCTTTCTGACATTCAACAATGGTGTCAAGAGCGCGGTGTATCTTATTGGGAATACGTACAACACTGCGAAGGCTCTGAAATATGGGACTACCTTGAAAAAGTATGGCACACCATGTGCGAAGCCGTAGAACGTGGCATCGAACACGAAGGTGTACTTCCTGGCGTACTCAAACTACGTCGCAAAGCCCCCGACTATTACATCCGCGCCATGGGCTATCCCTCTAATCTACAGTCACGTGCCTTCGTCTTTGCCTATGCCCTTGCCGTGAGCGAGGAGAATGCTTCGGGCGGCACGATTGTCACCGCCCCCACTTGTGGCGCAAGCGGTGTCGTCCCAGCAGTACTTTACCACTTACACAAGACACGCAATTTTAAAGAGAAACGCATACTCCATGCACTTGCCACAGCGGGCTTAGTGGGCAACATTGCCAAGAGTCGCGCCTCTATTTCAGGAGCCGAAGCTGGTTGCCAAGCCGAAGTGGGCGTAGCCTGCGCAATGGCTGCCGCAGCTGCCAACTACCTATTTGGAGGCTCTCTCGCTACTATTGAATATGCAGCCGAAATGGGGTTGGAACACCACCTTGGCATGACGTGCGACCCCGTGTGCGGATTAGTACAAATACCCTGCATTGAACGCAACGCTCACGCAGCAGCACGCGCCTTAGATGCCAATATCTACGCCAATCTATCAGATGGTACTCACCGCATCGTCTACGACAAAACGGTTGAAGTAATGAAACAAACTGGCCACGACCTCCCCTCGCTCTATCGCGAAACCTCCGAAGGCGGTTTGGCAAAGGAATACCACAAGAAATAATAAAAGTATATATATAATATGTATAAGGAGTAAGGCTACAATTATGCTTGCAGCCCTACTCCTTTCTTTATTCTCTCTCTATGCTTTCCAACATATTTTCAATTAATATTAACACAGAAACGCCATTTTTTGAAAGTCTACATGTAAAAACTCACGCTTAATCTTGCACTTTCAAAATGAAAAGTATATATTTGCGTTGTGTTAGTACAGAACACATCAATAATACAACCTTTTTAAAATACTTACTGACAACCATTTTTAGACAATTCAATTCAATAAACCCCATGAATAATATCAAAAGAGTTTACACGTTCGGCAACGGAAAGGCTGAAGGACGTGCTGACATGCGTAACGAATTAGGTGGCAAAGGTGCCAACCTCGCAGAGATGAACCTTATCGGAGTGCCCGTTCCTCCTGGATTCACTATTACAACTGACGTATGCAACGAATACTACAAGATTGGTAAAGACCAAGTTGTAGCACTCTTGAAAGACGATGTAGAGAAGAGCCTACATCAGACAGAAGAACTGATGAATAGCAAATTTGGTGATGTTGAAAATCCTCTTTTGCTTTCAGTACGCTCAGGTGCACGCGCTTCTATGCCTGGTATGATGGATACTATCCTCAACCTCGGTTTGAACGATGAAGTTGTTGAAGGTCTTTCTCGCAAGACTGGTAATGCACGCTTTGCTTACGACGCATACCGCCGCTTTGTACAGATGTATGGCGACGTAGTATTGGGCATGAAGCCTGTCAATAAAGACGATGTCGACCCCTTTGAAGCTATCATCGAAGACGTTAAGAAAGCAAAAGGCGTAAAGCTTGACAACGAACTTGAAGTTGACGACTTAAAGGAACTCGTTGTTCGCTTCAAGAAAGCCATTGTTGAACAAACGGGTAAAGAATTCCCCACCAACCCCATGGAACAACTTTGGGGCGCTATCTGTGCCGTGTTCGACTCATGGATGAACGAACGCGCTATCCTTTATCGTAAGATGGAAGGCATTCCCGCTGAATGGGGTACCGCCGTTACCGTTATGGCAATGGTATTCGGCAACATGGGCAACACTTCTGCTACAGGTGTTTGCTTCAGCCGCGATGCCGCTACTGGTGAAGATCTCTTCAATGGTGAATGGTTGGTTAACGCACAAGGTGAAGACGTTGTTGCTGGCATTCGTACTCCCCAACAAATCACACTTGAAGGTTCTCGTCGTTGGGCTGAACTGCAAGGCATTAGCGAAGAACAACGCAAGGCTGAATTCCCTTCAATGGAAGAAGCCATGCCTGAAATCTATCACCAACTTGATGCCATTCAGACTAAGCTAGAAGAGCACTATCACGATATGCAAGACATGGAGTTCACCGTACAAGAGGGCAAACTCTGGTTCTTACAGACACGTAATGGTAAGCGTACAGGTGCAGCCATGGTTAAGATTGCCATGGACCTCTTACGCCAAGGCATGATTGACGAAAAGACAGCTATCGAGCGTTGCGAACCTCAGAAGTTGGACGAACTACTCCACCCCGTATTCTCTAAAGACGCACTTGCTAAGGCTACAGAACTTACACGTGGTTTGCCCGCAAGTCCGGGTGCAGCATGCGGCCAGATTGTATTCTTCGCTGACGATGCTGCCAAATGGAACGAAGACGGTCACAAGGTCGTAATGGTTCGTATCGAAACTTCACCTGAAGACCTCGCTGGTATGGCGGTAGCTGAAGGTATTCTTACAGCTCGTGGCGGTATGACCTCACACGCTGCCGTAGTAGCACGCGGTATGGGTAAGTGCTGCGTCAGCGGTGCTGGTGCTATCAACGTTGACTACAAGAACCGTACTGTTGAAATTGACGGCACTGTGCTTCACGAAGGTGACTACATCTCACTCAATGGTACCAACGGACGCGTTTACAAAGGCGAAATCAAGACACAAGCTGCCGAACTCTCTGGCGACTTCGCAGCCTTAATGGACCTCTGCGCTAAGTACACTCGCTTGCAAGTACGCACCAATGCAGATACTCCTCACGACGCTCAAGTCGCTCGTTCATTCGGCGCTGTAGGTATCGGTCTCTGCCGTACTGAGCACATGTTCTTCGATAACGAGAAGATTATCGCCATGCGCGAAATGATTTTGGCTGAAGACGTAGAAGGACGTAAGAAAGCACTTGCGAAACTCCTCCCCTACCAGAAGGAAGACTTCAAGGGTATCTTCCGCGCTATGGACGGCTATCCCGTAAACGTTCGTTTGCTCGATCCTCCTCTCCACGAATTTGTACCCCACGATTTGAAGGGACAAGAAGAGATGGCTAAGGCAATGGGTGTAACGGTTGAATACATCCGTGCACGCGTTGAAAGCCTTTGCGAACACAACCCAATGCTCGGTCACCGTGGCTGCCGTTTGGGCAACACTTATCCTGAGATTACGCAAATGCAAACACGCGCTATCCTCTCTGCAGCCATCGATTTGAAGCGCGAAGGACTTGATCCTCACCCCGAAATCATGGTACCTCTTACAGGTATTCTTTATGAGTTCGAGGCGCAAGAGAAGGTTATCCGCGACGAAGCAGCAGCCCTCTTCAAAGAAGAAGGTATCGAAATTCCGTTCAAGGTTGGTACCATGATTGAAATTCCTCGTGCTGCTCTTACAGCCGACAAGATTGCTTCACGCGCTGAATACTTCAGCTTCGGTACGAATGACTTGACGCAGATGACCTTCGGTTACTCACGTGACGACATTGCCAGCTTCCTCCCCGTTTACTTAGAGAAGAAGATCTTGAAAGTTGACCCCTTCCAAGTACTCGACCAAAACGGTGTAGGTCAGTTAGTTGAAATGGCCGTTAACAAGGGTCGCACCGTTCGTCCTGAACTCAAGTGCGGTATCTGTGGTGAACATGGTGGTGAACCCTCATCAGTTAAGTTCTGCCACAAAGTGGGCTTAAACTACGTTAGCTGCTCTCCGTTCCGTGTGCCCATCGCTCGCCTCGCTGCGGCGCAGGCTGCTGTAGAGGAATAAGACGAAAGTGCTGAAAATTAGTATTATAGAAGGCAAGTATCTGGGATTCAGGTACTTGCCTTTAATTGAATGATCTCCAGAAAAATATGAAGATGACCTACCTCTTCGATGCGAAGTATCGTATTGATGGCAAAGTAAATGGTGTTGATACACCACCAGAAGATGCTATCAATCAGATGCACCGCTACAGGGATGCCATATACTACAAGGACCATTCTTCTGCAGAACTGAAGAAGGAGGTCATTGGTGGTTATATTCTATTCCCTGGTGATGGACACAAGACAGATGTCGAGGTGTCAAAATTCTACAAGACTATAGGAGAGGTCAATATTGGTGCGTTCCCTCTACGTCCAAAGGATGTTGAAAACCGAGACTTGCTCGTCAGATTCATAGAAACGTTGATTGGCAGGGCTTCAACCGAAATTCTTGATGACAGTATTCCTCAAAAGGGATTATATTACACATCTGAAGAGCCTAAGGATGCAATCTATATGATTTTGACCATTGACAATGAAGTTAATACCGACATGGATGCTGTTCTCGAAGGACGTGCAAACACAATTATCATGGGAAAAAGGGGAATTGAAGAAACCAAAGATATTCAGTCCATCCGCTATATTGCTCCTATAACATTTGGAAGCCACATAACAGGTTATTACAGGGTTACAAGAGCGAATCTCAAGCGTGTTGATGATGAGAAATACCCAATTCGCATACAGTTTGACGTAGCAGATTGGCATCTTTTGAGAAATCCGGCCAAGTTTGGTATGCCAAAATGGGCTCTTCGTGGTGTCTGCAAGACAAAAGAAGAATTCTTTAAACACTGTAAAGAACTGGTTATTTTAGATAATATTTGAAAGCAATAACAAAATCATAAAAAATGGTGTATCATTATCCTTGGGTCATGAGGCACCTATGTTTTACATTTTAATTAGTGATATAAAATTATGGTTAAAGGCAAGATTCTAAGTAAATCACCTTGTAACTCAGATTTATTTGAGGGGCAAGTACACCAGAAACTAGCAGAAAAGATTGCGGATGAAATAGCTAACGATCGTGATTGCACCATCATAGGAATAGATGGTGGATGGGGATCTGGCAAATCAAATCTTGTCGGTATGATAGAAAAAACACTCACTCAGGGCAGTGATGCCATTGCACATACTGATAGGAGATATTCTTTCTTTACATATGACGCTTGGGGACATCAGAATGATTTCCCTCGTCGTTCAATTCTAGAGGAACTGACATCTTTTTTGACATCTGGAGAGGATGCGATATTTAATGAACAAGATTGGAAAGTTCGCTTAGAAAATCTTCTTGCAAAAAAGAAGCGCACGTCGACAAAAACTGTTCCAAGTCTTAATTTTGCGCTAGCCACCATGGCACTAATAGCCATGCTAACACCTATCGTTAATTCAATCTCAGATAACATTCCAACACCAGAAGGGAAACTCATCTTTCTCTCTCTCTTTTATTTAGTTGCTATCGGCTTTGTCGTTTTCAAGCAGATATACAACATGAAAAAGTATAGGCAGCCTATAAACCTTGAGAATTTCTGTACGGAATTGTTTTTATTGTACAAGGATAAGATTAAGGAGGATGAAAAATTTGAAACAGTCTCGGAGAAAGAACCATCGACTAAACAATTTAAGGATTGGATGAGTGATATCAATACTGATCTCAAATCTAAAAAAATGCATTTGGTGATTGTTATTGATAATATGGATAGACTACCAAAAATAAAAGTCCAGGAGTTGTGGTCTGCATTACATTCTTTTTTCTCAGAGAAGAAATATAGTAATATTAAAGTAATTGTCCCATTTGATCGCTCACACATTAGAAATGCTTTTCAATCAGAAGACATTGAAAATGACACAAAGAAAGCTATCTACGGAGATGATTTTATTAACAAGACCTTCTATATAGTCTACCATGTAGCCCAACCTATACTTTCAGGATGGAAGCAATATTTTGAGTTGCAATGGAACACGGCATTCAACCATGAGTATCCTGTTGACAATTCAGTTTTGCAGGTCTACGACCTATTGACAGAAGAACATTCTCCAAGAAAGATTGTAGCTTTTATTAATGAGTTTGTAACTTTGAAATCTGTTGTCGATTCAAAGATTCCTGATAAGTATATAGCTCTTTACATCTTTGGACGTACAAAGATTTCAGAGACCCCCATGGTTGAAATTTTAACACCGAGCTACCTTGGTGCGTTAGAGTTTATGTATAAAGAAGACAAGAATATGCCTGGATATGTCTCTGCCATTCACTATCAATTGCCTCTCGAAGATGCAGTTGATGTTGTATATACACGCCAATTTACCAAGGAACTTGATGACAATTCTCTTTCAAGTATCTTGGCAATGAAGGAGTCTGGAGTTAATAAATTTAACGCAATTCTTGACCGTGCAATTGCTGATGTTACTAATACTAACAATGCAACAATGGCATTAGAAAAATTGTTTGGCATTGAGACATCAAAAGAGATAAAAAATTGTTGGGAATGCCTCTATCTCAAAGATAGAACTACACGGGGAGAGATTAAAAAATATCTTCCATATCATAGTGTTTTGCTAAGCCATATTCAAAACAAATCACAATTGCTAAAAGATTTGATTCGCGGCTATCACAACAATTTCTCTGATGAGACCAACGTTAAAGACTATTTATTAGGTATTGATGAACTTGCTAATGTTGAAGGTGTTAATCTTTTTGCAATACTTGATAGAGTAAAAAGAGAAATCGCACCAAAACAATTTATAGAATTGGTTGCGAATAAGCACTTTGATTACAAGAAATATGGATTAACATGCAGTGACAAGCAGCTTTCCGACTATTTGAGTGAACAAGATCTTGCCTATCTAGAGAGACTCACGATTTTACCTTTCCTTGACTCAAAAGAATACAGGTTAGATTCTTTTAAGGAAAAAATCAAAGAAGATCTCAGTAGTAGCAGCTTAGATAGTTCAAAAGCAGAAATTCTTTTCACACTGTTAAAAGAATCTCGAGATGGAAAGACTATTAATTATCGAGACTATTTTGATAGTAGCAAGCTGGAAAATCTCTATAACAACACGAGCAGTGCTTTCAAATATGACCTCATCTCAATGAAGTTGTCTGAACTTGGTTCCTATTCTTCTACACGCTATCTAAGTTCTATCATGGATTCAGAAGATGAAGATATGGTTAAGGAACTAGCAAAAGTTAGTTATTACTATGTTAATTTTGGCGATTTGTTATGTTCTATTGACAGTTCTGTACATCCTCTAGTAAATTCCTTATGTAAGTATATTGCTACAGATGACAATATGCAACAAACTATGGATGTTTCTTGCGTCGCAAAGAGATTTTCAATTATTATTGAGAATTCAGAAATTGCACCAAAAGATTTGGTTCTAAAGATGAATGCTCCATGGAACAACAAGCAAAATGTTACTGTTGAGATTATTGATTCCTTGCCAATTGAGTTGTTCCAAGCTGCAAAATCTATAGATTGTGAGTTGTCTTCTTATCTCTTAGAGATAGCAAGTAACTACCTACAAAGCTTGAGTCAAGAAGAATGGACAGATTCTCTTTTAGAGGACAATAGCTTTAACGTTCAGCTCTTAAAGTTGCATCATACAAATAAAGTCCAACCTTTCTTTGATGCATTAAAGGATATTCTTAAAAAGTATGCTAATGGCTCGTCAGATTCATGCTTTACAAAGGATAAACTTGCAATATTAGTTGGAATTGCAGAGGAACTGCAACACGAAATAAAGAAATTGTTCCTTGATATTCGAGATATATTTCTTTCATCATCTATAACAACAGAAAAGTTGATTCTGTATGGAGATTGGCTATTCAAGTATGGCAACCTTTCACAAAAGATAGGATGTTTGGAAAAGATATTGCCATCTGAAATTATTGACGATAATATGATTATTAGGATGCTATATGAGCATAAGGAGATAGTTAAGGGAATGGTCGATCACTCTCAAGATCCATCAGAGTTCCTAGATAAACTTAAAGCAATGGCCTTAGGTAATAGAAAGGATGATGAATCTTTAGCAGACCTTTGTAAATACCTTTGTATTTTTAAAGAGTCCTCTCGGAAAGACAAGAAATGACTAAAAGGACAGAAGAAAAGACGCATCACCTTACTATGAGGTATGTGTCTTTTTTTTGAAAGCAACAAATTTTCTCCAAGGTACTTATTAAAATGTATAATGATATTGTTCTCTGTTTTTATGTTAAATAGCTTATCACTCATAGCTTAGATAAAAACAACTCCCTTATTACCAAGAGTATGATAGGTTGCTTTTGCACTTGTACCATTATCTCTATGATAATAGGCGTACTCCCCTTTGTAGAAGCATTGAAGCTAATCAAGACTATGTATATAAGTTACAGTTGTTGTCAACGAAGATAGTTATGAGGATTGAAAGTTGTGAATGTTAAAAATACGGTTCGTTGCGTCATTTTTACGCAAATAAATTTACTTGCGTCATTTTTACGCAGTATATTTGCAGCGTCAAATTGAAAAATTCTCATTTTATGTACACATACAAATATCCACATCCTGCTATTACCACAGATTGTGTAATCTTTGGTTTTGATGGCACAAGTATCAACATACTCCTCATAGAACGTGGTATAGAACCATACAAAGGCACATGGGCCCTGCCTGGTGGCTTTCTGAATATGGACGAAACCGTTGAAGAGGGCGCAAAGAGGGAGTTACATGAAGAGACCAACGTAGAGGATGTCTATCTGGAGCAATTCCATGTATTCAGCACAGTTGACAGAGATCCTCGTGAGCGTGTGCTCACTGTTGCTTTCTTTGCTCTAGTTAGTAAGGACAAGTTTGAGATAATAGCTGGTGACGATGCAAATAAGGTACAGTGGTATGAATGGAATAATCTTCCACCTCTCGCATTTGACCATGCTGAAATCATAAGAATGGCAAGGGAAAAGCTTCAGGAAAAACTTCGCATTTCTCCTATAGCCTTCAAACTTTTGGACAAAGTATTTAAGATGGACGAACTGCAACGTATCTATGAGCTCATACATGAGCGAAAATACGACAGACGTAATTTTATGCGTAAAATGGAAGCTTCTGGTTTTCTTACGAAAATGGAGGTGGAAGATGGACGTTGTTGTGCAATCTCACAGTCTATAGAAAAAGCCTCTTCTGCAACAAGGTCTCTCTATGTATATTCGTTTAATGAAATGGCATTCAATGAAGCCAAAGCTTCTAAAGAATGGCGCAAATATCCCTTTGATTTTTAATCTTTAAAGACAGTAGAAATGATAACATTATTACGCACATCAGACCTGAACTTGCCATATTCGGTACGTTCATATATAGACAGTTGTGCATACGAATACACAGAACAAGACGCTTGGTCAAAAATTGCTGATATTGCTTACCGATTAAAGCGAGGGGCAGACTTGCTGCCAGATTTTATAGAGGACATAAATCGTCACATGGAAAATCTGGCATATAGTGATTATGAACATACAGCCAAAAGAAGCATAGCCTACTACATAGAATTACTGAGAACAAATAATGAAGAGACAATATCGTATGAAGTTCTCCATGAAAAAATGAGCTTTGCTGCTTTGTTCCAACTGTTTACAGAGGAAATCCTGTATCGTTACTGGGAGCATGAAACATCAGGAGGTAAGGTGGAATGTTATTTCGACGAGGTGCATTATGACTACAATGAGATAGCTTCTCGCTATACAGGAGCTAATGCCACACGAGATTTTGTCAAGTACATATCTACATCAAAGGAAACTCTTCGCAATATTGAAGTGAGTGAAAGTAGCATCAAGCTAAAGAATGGATGGAGTATGCTTGCTGACAAGATGAATGGTTGTCCTATCTGGTCGGATAAAGAGGAGGATGAACTCATTTATCCTGGTGACACTACCTTCATTCATGCTTTTAATAATGAAGTAGAATCAGATTATAGGTTTGTTGTAGGAGTTCCACCTATGCCCTTTTCTGGCAACTTACTCAAATCAAAAATTGTGATACTGACTCTCAACCCTGGTTATGTCGAGACAGTAAACAAGGATTTGTGCTTGAAGATGTCAGATACTCAAAAGGGACAATTACTTAGTCTAATGAGAGATGCGCTTAAGTTATATGGTGATGCCATTTATGACGAGCATGAATGTTCAAGGGAACAAGGAGATCACTATTGGCAAAAGTCTTTTTCTAGGCTTGCCATGGATGCCTACGAGAGACCATCTGAAGATATTGGACATCCAATCTATGAGGATATTGCATTCTTGCAGTTAATAGGCTATCATTCCAAAAAGTTCAAGTATTCTGTTGGTATTAAACATTTGCCTTCAACGATATTCACCAGTCTTTTGGTAAAACACCTTGCAGTAGAAACAAACAAGACTTTCCTCGTCTTACGTTCGGAAACGCTTTGGCAAGATGTTTTCGGAGAAGAACTTTGGATGAAACTTGAATCCGAAGGCCGTATCATAACCAAGGGGCATAAAGGAATGTCACAAGCCATTACACCAAGAAATATCAAAAAAGATAATGGATATGATAAACTTGTCAATATCCTAAAACATTAAGAATATGAGCAAGAATAGAACAGAAAACCCCAATATAGCTTCGGGTAGAATAGATTCACTTGAAAAGGATGAAATCTTCGTCTTTGGTAGTAATCTCGAAGGTAAACATCTTGGTGGTGCAGCAAAAGCAGCACACAATAGATTTGGAGCTCAATGAGGTGTCGGTGTGGGATTAACCGGCAAGTCGTATGCCATACCAACCATGCAAGAAGGTATCGAAACTATAAAACCATATGTAGATCAATTTATAGAATATGCTAAGGAACATCAGGAGAAGAAGTTCCTCGTTACTCGTATAGGTTGTGGCATAGCAGGTTTTAAGGATGAAGAGATAGCCCCACTTTTCAAGAAAGCTACTTCTTTGAAGAATGTGTATTTACCTATTAGTTTTTTTGAAGGTTAATAAAAAATAGAAAACCATTTTATGACGGAAAAAGAAATATTTGAAAATAGAAAATACGCGACCTCATGTCGTAATTCTAGGAGCTGGGGCTACAGTTGCTACCATACCTAATGGTGACAAATATAGTAATCCTTGTTCTGTTATGCACGGTTTCATTCACAATCTTGGGCTTGATACTATTCTAGCCTCAGTTAAACTGAATACCAAAAGTGAAAATATAGAAGATATATATATTCCGAATTGTATGAACGTGGTGATGAATGTAAATCTGTTCGAGAGCAACTTGAAGATGCAATATTTACTTATTTTTCGAGGTTAGAATTACCTGATGAAATAACTGTTTATGATGAGCTAATACTAGCACTGACTCAAAAAGACATGATTGCCACATTTAATTGGGATTCTCTATTGATTCAGGCATACAATAGAGCAAGAAAACTTACAACCAATTTGCCAAAGCTTGCATTTTTACATGGAAATGTAGCTACAGGATATTGTGAGCAATGTGGACATTTTGGTGCTTTACAGCGTGTTAAATGTGACAATTGCGGTACTGTTTATCGTCGTTCTCCTTTGCTTTTTCCTGTAAAACATAAGGATTACAACTCTAATCCTTTTATTAAACAACAATGGATTATCTTAAATGAATTCCTAAGTAGGGCAAAAATGATTACAATATTTGGTTATAGTGCTCCCAAAACAGATGTAGAAGCTGCTCAAATGCTTAAAAGTGCGTTTGAGAAATATTTACCTGTTCAGAGATTTAGCCACATAGATATTATTGAACGTCCAAACTTTGAACATGAAAATCTAAGCAATGTCTGGAGAGAATTTATCAACGATTCCAATTGCAACTATCATATTCATGATTCGTTCTATGAAAGTTATCTAGCCAACTCTCCTAGACGTTCTGTCGAATGTTTTTACAAACGTAATATGACCGGATGGTGGGGAGATTCAACCATCAAATTTAAGAAAGAAGATAGTTGGAATGACATTAAAGAACGCATAATGTTTCTTTTGGCAGAAGAAAAAGAAGGAAAAAAAGTATTAGACGTGAATCCTATTTCTCCGAAAGAATTAATTGACGAACTGATACAATTAGATAAAGATTCACAGATGCTAGCAGAAGATGTTTTTTACTTAAAACATTCATATAATTTATTCAAGTTTCGGATTTAGCAAGGACTGGCTGAATCCGAAACTTGAGTAATTTATCTGTTGTTTTCACCCTATGCAGGAAAATCTATTTACAAGATGCAGATCAGTCAATATCTATTAATTGGAAATGTTTGTTGAAGGTCAAATCCAATCCGTTTGTCAGTTCCACCTCGTACTCATTCTTGTTCATTTCAATCTTTTTCACCGATTGTCCTGCATAATTATCCTTCAAGTAGTTCTTGATGGCTTGCGGAATCAACAGAGCTGGCACGATTCCCCGCTTGCAGTCTATCTCTGTAAGATTTCCTTTTTTGTCGAATTCCAGCTTCGTGCCATTCTGCAGAACCACATCATAGTTTCTGCTGACAACTCCCAATTCAATCGTTGCAAGCATCACCTTCTGACCATTGAAATGATTATTAAGCAAGATTTGGGCCTTGGCAGGAAGTGCATTTACAGAGATAGGCTTGTCGTTGTCCGCATTCGCCACCATATTGGATGAAACCATGCAGCAAATGGCAATCATCAATATTCGAAAAATTCTTTTCATAAGCTACAGATTAAAAATTTATAATACCTAAAAAGCGATGGGTGCTTAAATGCCCTCATCTAAAAATTAGACGCAAATAGTGCCTGAAAGTTTAAAGGATTCTACCGTAATTAACGTAAATTAACTATGCTCATATCCAAACCTCCATAAAAGAATAGATTTTGGAGTAGTAGCTTGGATAATATGTCTTCGGTTCTCTTCATAATGACAATAAAAGTACAATTCTCATGCCGTTAATTGCGGGATTCGGCATATTAATTCATTCAAGTTTCGGATTTAACAAGGGCGGGCTGAATCATCGGCTGCGGCTCAGCAATTCAAGCAAGTTTGATTACATTCGCCTTGCACGATGATTCAGCCCGCCCTTGTTAAATCCGAAACTTGAGTTAGCTTATTATATATATAAGAAAAACCGCCTATCTTTGCCACTGGAAAGTATGCGATAGCCGGCTAAAAAGTCAGCGGCCTTTCTTATGCCCTTTCGATTCGTTCGTTTGTTCGTTGGTGTAAAGATAGAGGTATTTCGGTAACTTCCAAAACTTTTAGACAAAAGTACCCTAAGCTCTAAATTTAACGATCATTTAGAGAAATACGGGTATTTGGACGTATAATTTAGTTTGAAAGCGTATGAAAGACTATGTAGGTAAAGCCACAGACGTGCGTAACCGCATTAACCTGCTGCTAAAAGAAAATGGATTATCCCAAAATTCGGTAGCTGGTGGCGACACACCAACCCAAAAACGGCTAAATAGCCAGTTAAGCCACGGCAGTAATATATCGCTCGATACAGTCCTGCGGGTGCTGGATGCCTGCCCGGACGTATCGGCAGACTGGCTGCTGCGCGGTGTTGGCGAAATGTACCGCGCCACGTCTCCGGCTGTTAGCGCGTCGGTAACTGGTGCTAATAGCGTAACCAGCGAAAACGCTACAGTAATCGGCCAGCAAACCGCGGTACTATCCGAAACATTCGTGCGCGATATGCTGGCCGAAAAGGATAAGCAGATACAAGCCCTATTACAGTTAATGGCAAAATGAAAAAGTTATTATTTGTGATGCTGGCCGCTTTCGTTTTCGTTTCTTGCTCTAAAGACGAAAGCGATTTAGCCCCTAACGACGGGCAGTATATCGCACGCTCCGGCGATATGGTTGTATGTATGCAGCTTAAAGGTGGCCGCTGCTCCTACTTTGCACCTTACATAAAGGGCCGTATTTTTCATAGCTGGACTAACGTAACTACGTCCGGCAGCTACCCTGCGTACATATATAGTATAAAAGATTTTACCGTGCAAGCGCGTTATAGTAGCCTCGATGCTTTTACGGCTACACTCTCCGGCGTTCTCCATACTGAGGAAAGCGACGCGCTAAATACTGGCCAGTCTCTATATATTGGTGTGCCTGCCAGTATGCAGTTTAACTTAGATAATTCGGTACTGGATGCTAACGGTGACGGGGTGCTGGATAGTCAGCAGTAAACTGCAAATTTTCAGCAAACAAGTTTTAAGTAGTTGTAAATAGCTGTGTTTTAGGTTGTTATAAAATTCATATTTATATTAGAAGACAAATTAAACTTAAACCTAAATCTGTGGCGAGAATGCTTCGTTCCTTTTTCTTTTTACTGAAAACAGCATACTGCTTATCTTGCATGGCGAATAGTCTTTCTTGAAGTGAAATCACTTTTATCTTATTAATTTGATAATCTGTTTATCCGAAGCACCAGGCAGGATTTCTTTCAGATACTCGAAAATCCTCTGATAAGATTCCTGGGGAGTGCGATTGCATTGGCAAACCTCCCTGCCATAGAGATCTTCGGGAGTATTGAGCAGCGACCATCCCCAGCCATATTCATGGTTATGCTTGTCACGAGGGTAGATGAAATCCTCGGTTACGATGTAAGTCGCCATTTCTAGTCGGGTGAGATAACCGTCAAACTTGCTTCTCATTCCCTTGACCTTCGGTCTTCTTCCTTCTTGCAAGGCAGAGTTGAAGCAAGCTTCACTCTGCTCCTGCTTCGTGCGTCGGTTTTCCGTGAAACCGCAGGCTGCCCGAAGTTCTCTCGTGATGAGACTGCCTGCAGATTGAAGCGTGCTGAGAATGGCTCCTTCTATTGATTCTTCATCTGGGCGAGGGAACTTACTTCTTCTGTAGTTGCAGAAATCCGGCCACCATTCTTGGCTGATGAATCCTGCTTTCTTGTTGAAGAACTTTCCGTACATACACGGCATTTCCTGCACAATCTCGCCCTTCCATTTCCATAATGGCCAGTCCCAACCGCCTTCAGGAAATGTTATATATCGGCAATCCTCTGCCACGATGTCTTCGGCAGAGAATCCTTCAATGCCGCTATCAAGGAGAGGGAGGAAGCCGATTTTCTGAATCAGTTCCATCATGCCTGTTGCTGAATATATTTCTGGAAAATTCATAAGCTTCGTTCTTTATTTTATTATTATCAATTCATTCAATTTATCCTCTCTGATAATCTTAGGCAGAGCCTTGCCAGCGAGAATGAGAATCTTCTTGCCATTACGATAAATATGAAGCTGTCGTGAGCGAACTACGGCTGTCAACTCCTCATCATTCTGTATGGCTTGCCAGATAGGATAATATACTCCCTCAGGTTCAAACAACTTCTTTTGAAGATGTGAACAGAGGTTTGTTGTATCAATAGTCATTGCCATCTTTTTCTTCAAACTATTTGTTTTCAAAGATTCATATGTAAATACGTCATCAGCGCAATCTGTATCATCAGAATGACTGGAATGCCGTATTTGAATTTCTTGTGCATCGTCTTATGGTTTTAAAATCCCAACTCCACATCCTTGCCGAATGGTGCGAGCGAAATCCCAGCCATCTTGAAATGCTGTTTTCCCCAAGGAATGCCGATGATAGTACATGCAAGAGCCAGACTGCCTGTGAAATAACCGATGGCAGCTTTGAGACCTCCGAAGAGCCACCAAAGTAAGTTTCCTATTATGCGCATAAGATTATTCTTTTATTTATCAATTTCTGTGAAACGATTAAAAGTTTGCTGAAAACTCCATCAACATTTTCTGGGCAAGGGGAGCGTACCATGTCTTCACCTCCTGTTCAGTAGGCGTATGACCGCCAGGGAAATGGAAGGCTTGGTTGTAATGCTGCAGGAAGAGAGGGGAGAAGTGAGCCAGGGTGTCCTGCTCACCAAAAAGTCCCCACACACGATCCTTATAATAGGGGTTGCAATGGTCAAACTGCACGGCTTCCAGTTCCGCAAACTCCTCTATCAGCGCCTCGTCAATCACCAGCCGCTGATTACCGTCCCTTCTCGGAGCCTTGTATTCATGCTCGCCGATTCGCTCCTTCAGAAACTCCGTCATCATGAAATACGGATTGCCGAGCAGGGCAGGAATGCCCACCACTGGAGCCAGCATCTGGGCAAGGAAGGAGCCGCAGCTGTTGCCCAGAAGCAAGTCGGGCTGCTCCCGGTCGATGATGGACCGAATCTCCTTCAATGCCTCCTTGGGGTGCAAAGGGAGGTCGGGAGTCAGCACCACCGCCGTCCCCTCAAACGCCTCTTTCAAGGCTCTCGCCATCGGACAGCTGCCCGTGGCGAAGAATCCGTGTAGGAATAATATCTTCTTCATGATCTAATATGCAATGTCTTGTTTTGCTTTCAACTGCAAAGATACAAACTATATTCAGAAATGGATTTATACTGCTTGGTTTTTGTTGGTGCAGCAGACTGGAGATCACATGCCAATGTATTCTTGTCAAAAAATGTCTTTATGTCCGCCATGCAAATATCGTACAAGAGGTAAAAACCTGTTACAAAATGAAAATCAATTTTAGAGAATCAAAAAGCTGTTTTTATGGTTTTTCCGGCATCAAAGCCACCCTTGCCAACCATCAAAGACACCCATATTGCCCTCATAGCGCCGCTTTTACAGTCTAAAAGCGTTACTATTGTAAGGCAATACTTGAGGTATTGGGTGGTAATTATGCCAATCGTAACTGTTAGCATAATCCTTACAATGGTAGATTTGGGTACCAAATATGAGAATTACAAATGGAAGGTGTTAAGACGAAAAAAGCCACCTAAGTAGGTGGCTTGCAAGTAGTTATAAAAATGTTCGTTTTAGAGCTATCCAGGGGGGTTACTTTCCGATGCAATAGGAACTAAATATTGAATTTAAAGTTTCTTGCGGGGTTATGCGCTCTTCGCCCGTTATTTCGGCAAGGTGTTCGATGACCATGCGAAGATCTTCGGCGAGGAGATCACCACTAAGACCGAGGTTCATGGAAGATATGACGCGCTGTAGGGATTCGTCGGCTTGGAGTAGGGCAGAGTAGTGGCGTGCTGAAGTGATGACGATGTCGCTTTCTGATATCTGAGGAATGTTGGCGGCTTCTACTATGAGTTGTTCAAGAAGGGGGATGTTGGTGCCGTATTTGGCGCTTATGTCTACAGTCTTGTATTCTATACCTGATAACAAAGCGGATAACAGGTCTGATTCTGCAGTCGACGAATGGATGTCTTGGTCGATTTTGTTTCTTACGACAATAAGTTTCTTGCCTTCCACACGCTCCTTTATGTCTTCAGTCTCTGCTTCGGTGGGTTGCTGATCGATAAGCCAAAGCACTATCTTCGCTTCCTGCATCTTTTGGTATGTTCGCTCAATGCCGATATTCTCAACGATGTCGTCGGTATCTCGAATTCCGGCTGTATCGACAAAGCGGAACTGTATGCCATTGATGATTGTGGTGTCTTCGATGAAGTCGCGTGTGGTGCCATGTACGTTGCTAACGATGGCTTTCTCCTCATGTAGGAGGCTATTGAGCAGAGTACTCTTACCTACGTTAGTATTTCCCACGATTGCAACGGGGATGCCGTTCTTCAGGGCATTGCCTACTTCAAAGGAACGGGCGAGCGAGACGAGGCGTCGGTGGATATCGTTGGCAAGGGCGTATAGCTCGGAGCGGTCGGCAAACTCCAGCTCCTCATGATCGGAGAAGTCAATCTCCAATTCCAGAAGCGATGTCAGCTTAAGGAGATGCGCACGCAGTTCGGACAGTTCGTTGCTGAAATGTCCCTTCAGCTGGCTGAGTGCCATATCGTGAGTGGCTTTGTTTGTGGAGCTTATAAGGTCGGCTACTGCCTCTGCCTGCGATAGATCCATCTTGCCATTGAGGAATGCACGTTGTGTGAACTCTCCTGGGCCGGCAGGCTGACAGCCGTTCTGCGTCAGCAACATCATTACCTGGCTGAGCACGTAGGACGATCCGTGGCAGGAAATCTCCACAGAGTCCTCACCTGTATAAGAGTGTGGGGCACGGAAAATGGAAACGAGCACTTCGTCCACAACTTCTTTTTCTGCATTGACGATATTGCCGAAAGCGAGAGTGTAAGCATTGCGTTGGGACAAAGAGAGATTTGAGCCGATAGGAAAGAAAATCTTATCAGCTATACTAATTGCTTCAGGACCTGATATGCGGATAATGCCAATCGCACCACCAGAGGCGGTGGCGATGGCGCAAATGGTATTGTTGTTGAGCATGTAGATGATTTCTTGATTACGTAAGTTGCAGTTCCATATCCACGACATCGAGCCATCTCTCAAATTTTTTGCCAACATTATGGAAGAGTGATGCCTGGACAAAACCGAGCTTTTTATGAAATTGTATACTCTCGAGGTTTTCTCCTGTTATACAGGCTATGAGCACCTTATATCCAAGCTGCCTGCAATCTTTAATTATTTGTTGCATAAGGGCAGAACCAATGCCGGCATGCTTTACATCGGAACTCAGATATATGGTGGTTTCGAGAGTTTTGGCGTATGCAGCTCGTTCTTTCCATTGATGTACGTAGGCATACCCTACCACTTTCCCTTCTGTCTCGTAGACGTAGTAAGGGAAGTGGTGGAATATTTCCTTGATGCGCTGCTGCATCTGTACGGTAGAAAGTTTGACAGTTTCGAACGTAACTGTCGTTTCTGCTATATAACGATTATATATAGTAACGATGTCTGCAGCATCGTCAGGTTTAACTTCTCTAATCATTAATTGTATGTTTGTTATATATTAAAGGGGTGGTAGTAGACTGTTAACCTTCTACTTATTTGGTATTACCTCCTTTATATATCCATGGCGATAAGCATACAACAAACGTTCAAGTTCCTTGATCTGCTTGTTCAGTTCACGACCTATGTCGGTATCTGCCACACGCATTCTGTGTGCTGACATTTCTACTATCTGAGTTGTAGACTTGATGTCCGTGCATTTCTGAATGGCATCGAGTGTGGACGTGAATGGTTCGTGTTGTACAAGTACGAAGCCACGGCTATGATAAACAAGAGTGTATCCGGCAATACCCGTCTCCTTGTGATAAGCCTGTGAGAATCCGCCGTCGATGACCATAAGCTTGCCGTTGGCCTTGATGGGGTTCTCGCCGTTGCAGACATGTACGGGCACGTGTCCGTTGATGATATGGCGGTTCTCGCCTGTCACTCCGAAAGCATCCATGATGGTGTCTGCTATATGTTCATCGTTGCGCAGCTTAAAATAGTTGCCCTTCTCTTCCGCATGTGTTGCCTTGTCGGCTATGAAGTAGCGTTCGAAGGTAGCCATCTTCGACTTGTCGAAGAGTGGGCTGTCCGGTCCGCACCACAGATAGAGGAAATAATCAATTGCATAATTTCGTTCCTCAGGAGTGTTGTCGTTCTGGAATGCCGTACGAATCATCATACCGATATTGTAGAGCAGTTCCTTGCCTGAATATTTATATCCAGGCGCTATTTCCACTTCCTTGAGCGATCCGTCTTCGTTAAGCGGTATGGAGGCATGGAAGAGCAGGTTGTTGTTGTATATGGCATACATACATCCGTGCTGCAGAATCTGACTGATGTGCTTATGAAATTTCTCCGACACCTGGAACGAGTGGTTGAGCTTGTCCATGAGCAATTTCTCCTCAGGTGTCAGCTTGTCAGGATGCGCAGGGTCGATAGTAGGGAAGGAGTTGCTCTTCAACTCATACTCCTTGCCGTCAAGCATGATGGTGCCCTTGTCGTAGTCGATGTTGTGGAACAGCAGACGGTCATTCATCTTCCATCCCGGGTTGCGCTTGATGATGGCAGCCTCCTCCTTGAACTGTATGATGGTAATGGCCTTGTGCATGAGAGCAGTCAGACGATGTGTCTTCTGGTCAAGACGTGCCGAGTCTGCCGACGAGATCTTAGGACGGAATTCCTCGCAGGGATCGTCGCCGTATGTCTCCATGGCGAAGGTGGCAAGGGGCACAAGATTGATGCCATAACCCTCTTCCAGAGTGGCGAGGTTGGCATAACGTAATGACAGGCGGATGACATTACATTGGCAAGCGCGGTTGCCTGCCAACGCTCCCATCCAGAGGATGTCGTGGTTGCCCCACTGGATGTCCCATGAATGATATTGTGATAGCGTGTCCATGATGATGTGGGCTCCTGGTCCACGGTCATAGATGTCGCCGAGAATATGCAGTTGGTCGATGGCAAGACGCTGGATGACGTTACATATGGCTATGATGAAAGCGTCAGCTCTGCCTGTAGAGATAATCGTATCAATGATGACATTCACGTAGTCGGTCTTGTTGGCGTCGTCTGTACGCTCATGTAGGAGCTCTTGAATGATGTAGCTGAAACTCTTTGGCAGAGCCTTTCTTACCTTTGATCTTGTATACTTGCTCGATACGAGTCGGCATACCGACACAAGTTGGTGTATGATGATGTGATACCAGTCGTTAAGGTTCTGCTCTGACGCCTTTATCAGTTCGAGCTTCTGGTCAGGATAATATATCAAGGTGCAAAGCTCTCTCTTATCGGCTTCGCGAAGCGTATTGCCGAAAAGATCGTTCACCTTACGCTGGATGTTGCCTGAAGCGTTTTTCAGGACATGCTGAAAAGCCTCGTACTCTCCATGAACGTCTGCAAGAAAATGCTCCGTTCCCTTAGGGAGATTAAGAATGGCCTGAAGATTGATAATCTCCGTACTTGCCTCTGAAACGTTTGGAAATGACTGCGCAAGAAGCTGAAGATACTTTAGGTCTTGCTGGTTAATAGACAACTTACTTGACATACTTAATGTTTTTTATGGGGTTAATAATTCCTTCATTTTTTCCACCGCCTTACCTTTCCTTGCACGGACGGGCATAAATCCTTCCGTTAAAGCAGAAGTCTCTTCCATAAGAGCCATGGCGTGTGCCACGAACTTCAGCGAACGCTTCTTGGCTATGATGTCTTGGAAGAGATATTCGTCGAAGCTGGTGGCTTTCAGCGTGTCAGAGAGGCTGTCCAGATAGGAGAGATGTATGACGCCTTTCCGGTATTGTTGCTTTATATACAATACGCGTGAGCAAAGGTCGATAATAAGGTCGCGCTCTTCTGCAGACTCTGTGGCGTCCTCTGCCACCATCATCGCTATCTTCTTACGTATAGCTTCGAACTGGCTATTGGTCTTGTCTTCAAGGGCTTGGCGATAAGTTTGGAGCAGAAGGTCAAGCATTGTATTGACGTCGCTACTGCTCGTTATAAAGGAATTGCGTACTATGACGGTCTTTGCCTTTGGGCATATTCTGCTGATTATCTGACGCTCCACGTCACCTCCTGTTGTTATGTAGGCGCTGTGTCTGGCAATGCTACGTACGGCAGAGATGAGTGTGAGGGACTTCGCAGTATGCCCCTCTTTGTTCAGAAGACTTTCCGCTCCGCTTACTGACGTAAACACCACGGGAATGCCACGACCGTCCAACTGCGCCACAATATTGGCAGTCTTGTGGTCCCACATTCCTATGACATGTGTCACGTCCACACACTTCTCAGCCACCTCACATATCTTGTTTTCCTCAAGCAGAAGATACAGGCTTTTGGCAAGCTGGCTGTTCGCATGTAAGTGTCCGTCTGGCGGTGGAATGATAAGTCTTACCCTCATAGATTATTAATGTGTTTGGTATTAACTTTTACAATTTATGCGTTGTGAAATCATACTTGTCTGCCATCCGATAACGTAGTATGACGGACAGCTTGTGGAAGACTATGCTGAATTCGTAAAACACTACAGTCCAAAGCGAAAGGTCTGCCTCGAACTTGCGATAGGCTTTCCTTGCCGACAAAATGCGTGACGTTATGGTCAGGATGAGTGTAAGAGCGCTTGTGCCCAACAATATCCAGTTCATAGTCAGACCTGAATAAGCGGCTGCTGCTATGATGGCTATATAATTAAGATACATAAACAGCAGGTCTGCCACGTACAAGCTTCTCGCTGCCGACGTACGCTCAAGATCCTTACGTATGCTCTTCAGATAGAGCTTGCGATTAAGCCATGCCTTCTTGTTAGGAACGTCTTCTATGACAAAGGCTTCGGGGCTGACAGCTATTCTTGAGCCGTACGTACGCGCAAACTTGTTGATGAGAAACTCATATTCGCCGCCTACATACTGAAGGTTGCCCAGATAGCCGTCCTGCTCAAGAAATTCCGAGCGGCGGAAAGCGAAGTTGCCAGACTCTGTACGATAAGCCGTTTTTCTGGATGCCTTGCGCAGAAGATAACATTCGTTTCGTAGACGATCGAAGCGATAATATGGCTTTGCCTCCGGATCATAGTTGGAGTAGCCGAGCACAAGATTTGTGTCCTTGTCCATTTTAGCTGCCATCTTACGAAGCCACATCGAGGAAGCCGGACGGTCCTTTGCGTCCAGCAGTACTATCCACTCGTTGTGTGCAGCTTTCACGCCCAACGCCACAGACAGTTTCTGCTTGCTGATGAAGAGTGAGCGTTGCGGGATGTATGTGGAGTAAAGATTCTTGTGGTCGACGCTGTATTTTCCTATGACATCCTCTGTGCTCAGATCTCCCTTCACACCCACCACAATCACCTCGTATGGCTGCTCATAGTTCTGAGTGAGCAGAACGGAGAGATGTGCGTCGAGAGTCTCGGTTGTGCCCGTAGCTAGGACAACAATCGAGACTGCCGGCATCTCGCTCTCTGCCACTTCATTCTCGTCTGCATCTGCTGCGCTTTCAACATTTCGCAGAAACGGATTAAGTACAGAGGACAATATTACGAGCAGCACAAGCGTGCATATCGCTATTATTGTAAATGTATCTATAAGCATGGTTATTTAAGATTCTTCCGAAAATTATATGTTTTAAGATTCTTCCGAAAAATATGCCTTGGGCAACGGACGGCAGTTGTATGTGCTTGACATCACCTCGCCGTAAGCACCCGCAGAGCGGATGGCTATGAGGTCGCCACGATGGCATTTGTTCAGTTCTATATTCTTTGCGAACACATCACTCGACTCGCATATCGGTCCGACGACGTCATACGTCTCACATGCTTCCTTGCTGCTCAGATTCTCTATCTGATGCACAGCCTGATATAATGCGGGACGTATGAGGTCTGTCATGCCCGCATCCAGTATGGCAAACTGTTTGTGCGAGCCTTGCTTCACATACAACACTCTTGACACCAACGTGCCGCATTGACCCACAACAGCTCTTCCAAGCTCGAAGTGCAGGGTTTGACTCTCACGGAGCTTCAGATTTTCCTCGTACGTGCCGAAGTAGCTCTGGAAGTCAGGAATTGGTTCGGCGTCAGGATTGTCATAACTGATACCAAGCCCACCTCCTACATTAATGTTGTCGAAGGTTATGCCTTCCTTTTCAAGGCTTTCCTGCAGATTGTTTATGCGGCTGCAGAGAGCCTTGAAATCGTCCATTACGAGTATCTGCGACCCGATATGGAAATGCAGTCCTATTACCTTCACATGGCTCATCTCCTTGGCCTTGCGGATGACGTCCGTCATACTTTCCATAGCGATGCCAAACTTGTTCTCAGCCAGTCCGGTAGTGATGTTGGCATGAGTATGTGCGCCTACATTCGGATTGATGCGCAGCTCCACACTCACCACCTTACCATACTCTGATGCGATTTCCTCGATGACTTCCAGTTCTGCAAGCGACTCCACGTTAAAGCAGAATATGCCAGCTTCGATACCGAGACGAATTTCCCAGTCACTCTTTCCTACACCTGCGAATACGATGCTCTCTGCCGGGAAGCCAGCTTTCAGAGCTGCCTTTATCTCTCCTCCGCTCACACAGTCGGCGCCCAGTCCGTTACGGGCTATTATTTCCAGAACTTTAGAATTGGCGTTGGCCTTGACGGCATAATGCACGCTCCATTGTGGATGCTTCGCCGTCTCCTTTTTTATAGTGTCAAGCGTATCCTGAAGCAACTGTGTGTCGTAATAATAGAAAGGGGTAGTTATGTCCGAAAAACTCTCTTTTGATATCATCATAGCATGATTATTATTATCCAAGCCATTCCTCTCGCAGGAATGGCTTGGTTAAGTGTATATATAGTATGTGTTCTTTTTTTACTTATTGTGGAAGAGCACGTCGCTAAGGTTCTGGAGCGCCTTCTTCTTGTCCGCCTCACGGATGAGGAACGAGATATTGTAGTTGCTGCCGCCATACGAAATCATACGTACCGGTATGTTCTTCATAGCGTCAAGGACAAGAGTCTCAAAGCCGAGGTTGTTCCAGTCGAGGTCACCCACCACGCAGACGATGCACATGTCGCTGTCCACGGTTACCGTGCCATATTTCTTGAGCTCGTCCACAATCTCGTTAAGGTGAGATGTATTGTCAATACTCATCGATACGCCCACCTCACTCGTGGTAATCATGTCGATAGGAGTCTGATAACACTCGAATATCTCGAACACCTTACGCAGGAAACCTGTGGCGAAGAGCATTCGTGACGACTTTATTTTGATGGCCGTGATGTTGTCCTTTGCAGCAACAGCCTTGATCTTTCCGCGCAACAGCACGTTGTCAATAATCGTGCCGTCTGCCTCGGGATCCATGGTGTTCTTCAGACGTACGGGGATGCCGGCAAACTTGGCTGGCTGTACGCATGTCGGATGCAGAATCTTCGCTCCGAAGTATGCCAGCTCGGCTGCCTCCTCGAAGTTGAGCTGACGGATGGCCTCCGTGTTCTCCACGACGCGCGGGTCGTTATTATGCATGCCGTCAATGTCGGTCCATATCTGGATTTCCTCTGCGGGGAGGGCAGCACCTATGAGCGAAGCCGTAAAGTCGCTACCGCCGCGGAGCAGATTGTCCACTTCTCCGTAGGCGTTACGGCAGATAAAGCCCTGCGTGATATACACTTGATAGCCCTCGTTCTCCTTCATTACGGCTCCGAGCTTCTCTTTGATGTAGTGTGAGTCAGGCTCGGCGTTCTTGTCCGTGCGCATGAAGTCGAAGGCAGAGAGCAGAACCACCTTAACACCTTTCTCAAGGAGATAGTTGGTCATCATGTTGGTACTTATTATCTCGCCCTGAGCTACGATGTTCTTCTCCTCAAAGCTTGTGAAGAGATCCTTTGTGAACGATCGGAGATAATTAAACTCCGACACGAGGAATTCTCTTGTGCGCTGCTTCATTTCGTCCGTGGAGTAGAGTTCCTCCACGTGCTGCATATACTTCTTCTCTAAGTTGTTTATGACATCGTTGGCGCCGTCGCTGTTTTTTTTATAAAGATAATTTGAAATCTCAACGAGGGAATTCGTCGTTCCAGACATGGCTGAAAGAACAACAAACACCTGATTGCCTGACTGAGAAACCATCTTGGCTACTGATTTCATCCGTTCAGGGGTACCTACGGAAGTACCGCCAAATTTCATTACTTTCATATTACTCTCTTAAAATAATAGTTGATTTATTGCTTTACCGTTTTGCTATATTCTTGGCTGACATCCGTCAGCTTGCCGTCGGCGCATCTGTAGACGCGTCCCGGAAACTTGTCGATTAGACTATGGTTGTGTGTTGAAATCACCACAGACGTTTCTCCCGTATGGCTGATCTCGTAGAGCAGTCCCACAATCTTTTCTGCCGTCTCGGGGTCAAGGTTGCCTGTCGGCTCGTCGGCTATGATTATCTTCGGATGGTTGAGGAGCGCACGTGCTATGGCTATACGCTGCTGCTCGCCTCCAGAGAGCTCATGCGGCAGCTCCATTTTCTTCTCCTTCATTCCCACAGCGTCCAGAACGAGGTCAATGCGCTCGTCTATCTCCTTCGCAGACTTCCATCCTGTGGAGCGTAGCACGAATTCAAGATTCTTGTATATGTTTCTGTCGTGCAGCAACTGGAAATCCTGAAAAATCACACCCATCTCACGGCGAAGAGCCGGCACCTCACGGCGCTTGATGGTGAGCAGATTGCGTCCCAGCACCTCTGCCTTCTCGGCGTTCCGCTTGTCGATGTCGAGCTCGCAATACATCGTCTTTAACAACGATGACTTGCCCGTACCCACCTTGCCGATGACGTATACGAACTGTTCTGGCTCTACCTCGAAGCAGACATCCTCAAGCACCAGACTGTCCGACTGATATATGTTTGCTTTCTTATATTCTATTAACATTTAATCTTAATATTAATGGTTACAATCTACATCATTCGGCAAAGTTACTAATTTTATTCCGATAACATCATCATCATGATTGTTTTTATTATATTATGTGTTGTTTTTACTCACTGAATAATAATGTATAGAGAGATATGTATATTTTAGAAGGAGCGTTATTTCACGATGTAATTTCCATCTGTGATCCATCCTTTAAAACCAGAATCGAGTTCAACGACCTTGTAACCCTTCTTTGCAAGCAAATCTGCAGCGGTCTTGCTACGTTTCCCGCTTCTACAGTTGACGGCGATGGTTCGGTTGCGTGGTATGGTGGCAAGTGCTTTCTTAATAAAGTTTGGTGGCAGGACATCGATGTTGACGGCATTGGGAATATGTCCTTCAGCAAATTCCTTTGCAGTACGCACATCGAGACGTACTACGGAAGAATCAGCAATGATGCGCTCGTATGCTTCCACTGAGACACTCTTGAAAGCCGGATTGTGATACTGGCAGGAGAAAATTCCTGCGAGGATGATAGTGGCGAATAATGTTTTCATGGCTGCAAAATTACGCGGTTTTTAGTTTATTAGCGAAAATATCTGTAACTTTGTGACTGAAAAAACGGAAAAGAAAGATGAAACAACCAAATAAGCAAAATTATTACATTAGCCGTGGTGGAGAATGCACAGAATATGTTGTTAGCGAACAGACCCCAGACACTCTCCTGCAGTATCTGCTTTCACATGCAAAAGAGAGCCGCAACAAGATAAAGGCGACGCTTCAAGGACGCGGCATCAAGGTGAACGGTAAGGTGGTGACGCAGTTTGATGCTCCACTTCGTAAAGGCGACCGCATTCAGGTGGCACGTCGCAAGAACAACTGCGCCTTTAAGAGCCGCTATGTTAAAATTGTGTATGAGGACAGATGGATTGTAGTTGTGGAGAAGAATATTGGCATTCTCTCCATGGCTGCAGGCCACTCATCGTTGAACGTGAAGTCAGTTCTGGACGACTATTTTCTAAAGACACGACAGCGTTGCAGGGCGCACGTGGTGCACCGTCTCGACCGCGATACAAGCGGTCTGATGATTTATGCAAAGGATATTGACACGGAGCAGATTTTGGAGCACAACTGGCATGGGACTGTATATGACCGTCGCTATGTGGCTGTGGTAAGTGGCGAGATGGAGCATGATAACGGCACCGTACGTAACTGGCTAAAGGACAACAAAGCTTATGTCACTTATTCGTCGCCTACGGACAACGGCGGCAAGCTGGCTGTAACGCACTTCCATGTGATGGCAAGGACAACTGAACACTCGCTGGTGGAATATAAGCTGGAGACGGGTCGTAAGAATCAGATTCGTGTCCATTCGGCAGATATGGGGCATCCCGTTTGTGGAGACACGAAGTATGGCAACGGCGATAATCCTCTGCACCGTCTCTGTCTTCACGCCTACGTGCTGTGCTTCTTGCATCCTGTCACGAAAGAGCGAATGGAGTTTGCCACACCCATTCCAACCTCGTTCCGCAGTCTGTTCTGAGAAATCAAATCAGTATTAAATTCCTCCGCACCCTGCTGATTAATAAATCAGTAATTAATAAATGCTGAGTGGCATGTAATTTGCTCTGAAGATTATAAAAAAATAATAGGAGGATACGAATTATGGCATTTATTGATTATTACAAGATTCTCGGTGTGGACAAGAACATCCCTCAGGACGACGTGAGGGAGGCTTACCGCAAACGCGCCAAGCAATTCCATCCCGACCTGCATCCTAACGACCCGAAGGCAAAGGCTAAATTCCAGGCTCTGAACGAGGCTTATGACGTGATCTCCGATCCGGAGAAGCGTAAGAAATATGACCAGTATGGTGAGAAATGGCGTGAGGCTGGTGCCTTCGGACAGGGAGGTCCGGGTGGAGGCAGCTACTACTACTCTGGTGGCGGTGACGGTTCGCCTTTCAGCGGCTTCGACTTCTCTGGCTTCAGCGGAGAGGGCGGCGGCTTCTCAAGCTTCTTCGAACAGCTGTTCGGAGAAGCAGGAAAGGGATCGCGCAGTCGTGGCACTCGCAGTCGCAGCGCAAGGACTAATGCGGGCGAGATGAACGCCAACGTAAACATCGACCTTTATACGGCGTTGCTCGGCGGCGAGGTAATCCTGCAACTCACGGGTGGTCATAAGATTAAGCTGAAGGTAAAGCCGGAAACGCAGAACGGTACGAAGGTAAGGCTGCGTGGCAAGGGCTATGACCGTGGCGACGGTACGATGGGTGACCTCATCATTACGTATAACGTTATGCTGCCGACGAATCTTAGCGAGAGACAGAAACAGCTGCTGAACGAAATGAGAAATGCTTAAAAACATAGACATAAAAAAAGCGCTCTTTGAAGAAAAGAGCGCTTTTTTTGTGTCTATGTGTATAAAGAATGAATGTCGTACGTGTTATACGAGGTATTGTGAGCTGATGCTCTCGTTGCTGATAACTCGACGGATGGTCTCGGCGAACATATTGGCTACAGAAAGCTGCTTAACCTTTGCACAGCGGTTAGAGTAGGGGATAGAGTCTGTGAAGACAATCTCCTCGAGGGCAGAATTCTGTACTCTCTCTGAAGCGGGACCTGACATTACGCAATGTGAGGCACATGCACGTACGCTGAGAGCGCCGGCTTCCTTCATTACGTCGGCAGCCTTAGTGATGGTTCCGGCTGTGTCTACCATGTCGTCAACTATGATGACGTTCTTGCCTCTTACGTCGCCGATAATCTGAATGCTCTCTACGACGTTGGCACGAGCGCGGGTCTTGTTGCAAAGAACGAGCGGACAGCCGAGGTACTTGGCAAAGGTGCTGGCACGCTTAGAGCCGCCTACGTCAGGAGAAGCGATGACGATGTCCTTGAGGTGCAGGCTCTGGAGATAGGGGAGGATGACGCCCGATGCATAGAGGTGGTCAACGGGAACGTCGAAGAAGCCCTGAATCTGGTCTGCATGGAGGTCCATGGTGATGAGACGGTCGATGCCAGCTGCCATAAGGAGGTCAGCTACGAGCTTTGCGCCGATGCTCACTCTCGGCTTGTCCTTGCGGTCCTGACGAGCCCAACCGAAGTAAGGAATAACGGCATTGATGTGACGTGCAGAAGCGCGCTTTGCAGCGTCAATCATCAACAACAGCTCCATCAAGTTGTCTGAATTGGGGAATGTGCTCTGAACGAGGAATACGTCGCGACCACGGATTGACTCCTCATACGAGACTGCGAACTCGCCATCAGAGAATTTGGTTACTACCAAATTGCCTAACGGACAACCCAGGCTTGCGCAGATTTTCTCTGCAAGGTATCTCGTGCTTGTACCTGAGAATACCAAAAAAGAGTTCTGTTCACTCATTGCTTTTTGTTGTTATGTGTTACGGATTAGTATACTAGTTTCTTTAGTTTTTCGAAGTGTGCTATAAGTTCTTTATAGTCCATCTGGTTATGTATGTTGAACTTGCTCCATAAGTCGTCGCAGATGACGACACCTCCGAATCCCAACTCTCTGACGAGCTGTATGTTATCAGCATTGATGCCTCCGATGGCAAAAACCTTCTTGTCTATCAGTCCTCTTTCGGCAGCATACTCCAGCTCATTAATGTTGAGCGTCGGGGCTGCGGGGTCTGACTGGCTTTGGAAGATATTTCCAAGAAATACGTATGCTGACTGCTTCTTCATTTCCTTCAGCTCGGTAAGGTCAGAGCATGTGCGGCTGATCTTTCCCTTATAGCCTACGGGTATAGGCTCTGAGGTGCTGTCGAGATGGATGCCGGCGAGCCGATATTCTTCCTTAAGATAGAAATGGCTGTGAACGGTTATCTTATTGTATGTTTCCTCGGGTAAGAGGGAGAGCAATCTTTCTGAATATATTGGGGAGGTATCAGGCTTATAAAGATGCAAGTTGTCTAACCCCTCCTCGAATAAGGTGGCAAGAATCTTGTCCTCTTCCACGAAAAATGTGGATTTAGTCATTATTGCTAACTTCATAGTCTGTATTTTTTAATTGCAAATGTATGAATTTTCTGTCAAACGGACAATTATATTGAGAACAATTTTTAACTATATCGTAATTTGCTGGCTTTTCTCATGTAAGTTTGCCCTCTTTCTGTAGTGCCCGCCATATTGAATAGCGCATTTCGGGGTTGGCTTTCTCCATTTGCTCGGATGTCTGCCTCATGTCTTCACGCCTTGAAGCTTTCTCGTAAGGACACGTCTTGTTCTGCTTATGATAGTCCAAGAGCTGTGCCAACTGGGCGATGTCTGCCTCGTGGACAAGGCATAGTGGACGGATGATGGTAAGGGGCAGCTTCTCCATGCGCATGACGGCGGGCATCGTGGAGAACGTGCCTTCATAGAAGAGATTGAGGAGTGTGGTGTGGAGGATGTCATCCATGTGATGGCCGAGGGCTATCTTGTTGAAGCCATTGTCTTGGGCGAAACGGAAGAGGGCTTTGCGGCGATACCATGAGCAGAGGAAGCAGGCAGGCTTGTCGCGGAGTCCTTCCTCATCGAAGCTGGTGGTGATGATGTGCAGAGGGACGCCATACGAGCGTGCAAACTCCTCAAGATATGATGCATCACTCTCGTACTGTATGTTTTCCATACGTACATGGAGGGCTTCAATGCTGATGTTGGGCTTGAATATACGGGATCTTTCGGCAAGAAACTGCAGAAGGCATAGCGAATCCTTGCCGCCTGAGAGTCCTATAAGGATGCGGTCTCCGTCCTCCAGCATGCCGAAGTCTGTTGTGCCTTTATTGAATTTCTTGCGTATCTTATTAAGGAGAAGCTGTTCTGGCGTTTTCATGTAGGGGAGAAATTTTTACTTGAATACCAGATAAACGGCAGCTATGAGAAAACAGAATGCCAGCAAGTGGTTCCATCGCAAGGCTTCGCCCTGGAACATAAAGTGGGCGATGACGGCGAAAACAATAAGGCTGACGCATTCCTGGATGACCTTAAGCTGGACAAGGGAGAATGGACCTCCGTTGCCTACGAAGCCGATACGGTTGGCAGGAACCTGGCAGCAATACTCGAAGAAGGCGATGGCCCATGAGAAGGCGATGACGCCGATGAGAGGCCAATGAAGAGACGTGCCGGTCTGCTGAAGCTTGAGATGACCATACCATGCGAGGGTCATGAAGATGTTGCTTAATATAAGTAGGGCGATGGTGTATGTTCCTGACATTGAAGATTTTGATTTTATTAATTGAATGAAGGGGCTAACTGTTATTTTAATTACAGAAGGAGGTATGGCTCTGATGCCATACCTCCCACTGTTTATTGTTTTGTATTCCTAATCAGAATTTTTATTTCTGATCCTTGATGTATTCGTTCATGCTCTTTGCTGCACGTCTGCCGTCGCCCATTGCGAGGATAACGGTTGCGCCGCCACGAACGATATCGCCTCCGGCAAAGATTGTCGGGATGGAGCTTTGCATATTTTCGTTAACGCTGATAGTGTTCTTGCGGCCAAGCTCAAGTCCTTCCACAGACTTGGGTACCAACGGATTGGGCGATACGCCTACTGCTACGATAACCTGGTCTGCCTCCAACTCTACGGTCTTTCCTTCTACAGGAATCGGTGATCGTCTGCCGCTTGCGTCAGGCTCACCAAGCTCCATTACCTGAAGGATGGCAGACTTGACAGCGCCCTTCTCGTCAGCCACAAACTCGATGGGGTTGTGGAGAGTGAGGAAGCGGATGCCTTCTTCCTTGGCGTGCTTCACTTCCTCGAGACGTGCCGGCATTTCTGCCTCCGAACGACGATAGACAAGGGTGACGTCGCCACCGAGACGCTTGGCTGTACGGCATGAGTCCATAGCTGTGTTGCCACCACCAACGACGATAACATGCTTGCCGATGTTGAGCGGTGTGTCGGTATTGGGATTGGCAGCGTCCATGAGGTTCACGCGTGTGAGGTATTCGTTAGACGACATGATGTTGATGGCGTTCTCGCCCTTGATGCCCATGAAGTTAGGCAGACCTGCACCCGAGCCTACGAAGATGCCCTTATAGCCTTCTTTCTCGAGCTGTGCGATGGTGATGGTCTTGCCGACAATGCAGTCAGCATGGAACTCAACGCCCATCTTCTTGAGGTTCTCAATCTCGACGTCAACGATGTGGTTTGGCAGACGGAATTCGGGGATGCCATACTTGAGCACGCCACCAATCTCGTGGAGGGCCTCAAAGACATGCACTTCATATCCGAACTTTGCCATCTCGCCAGCGAAGCTCAGACCTGAAGGACCTGAACCAACGACAGCCACCTTCATGCCGTTCTTCGGCTCCATCTCTGGGATGGCGCTGACGCCGCTCTCACGCTCATAGTCGGCTGCGAAACGCTCCAAATAACCGATGGCAACTGCCGGCTCGTTCATCTTGAGGTGTATACACTTGCTCTCGCATTGCTTCTCCTGAGGACAAACACGACCGCAGACAGCGGGAAGTGCGGATGTAGCTTTCAGTACCTTTGAGGCACCGATGAAGTTGCCGCGCTCGATGTTCTTGATGAATGACGGAATGTTGATGTTAACAGGACAGCCTTCCACGCATTGCGGGTTGGGGCAGTCAAGACATCTGTGAGCCTCGTTGATTGCCATTTCTGCTGTCAGGCCGCAGTTTACTTCTTCGGTACGTGATGTGGCACGATACTCAGGATCGAGCTCCGGCATGATGACACGCTTGATGGCTTTTCTTTCCTTCGGCTTCATTGCAGCTCTGAGCTCTTTACGCCATTCTGCGTCACGATCGGTAAGCTGCTGGAGAGTTTCGTCAGCACCCTCTGTCATTCCGCCCGCAGCCTGAGCCTTATGCTCATTCTTGGCAGCAGAATAATTCATGTGCTCCTCGAAGTGCTCCATTTCCTTGCGCTCCTCGTCGCGGAAAGTGCCCATACGCTTGAACATCTCGTCCCAGTCAACGAGTGCTCCGTCAAACTCGGGACCGTCGATGCAGACAAACTTGGTCTTGCCGCCGATGGAGAGACGGCAAGCTCCGCACATACCGGTACCGTCCACCATAATGGTGTTGAGCGATACCTCCACGGGGATGTTGTACTTCTGAGCCATGAGGCAGCTGAATTTCATCATGATTGGAGGGCCGATGGCGAACACCTTGTCCACGTGGCCTTCCTGAGTGATGAAGCGCTCGATGCCTGCCGTTACGACACCCTTATCGCCGTAGCTACCATCGTCGGTCATTATGATGACCTCGTCGCTGCTCTCACGGATTTCGTCCTCGAGGATGATGAGGTCGCGTGAGCGTGCTGCTATGACGGAGAGGATGCGGTTGCCAGCTGCCTTAAGGGCACGGATGATGGGGAGCATAGGAGCTGCGCCGACACCTCCACCGGCACAGATTACCGTACCGTAGTTCTCGATGTGAGTGGGGTTGCCGAGCGGACCAACAACGTCTGTTATATAGTCGCCTTCGTTAAGGTCGCAAAGTTTCGTGGAAGAAAGACCCACCTTCTGCACAACAATAGTGATCGTACCACGCTCGATGCTGGCATCTGCGATGGTCAGAGGCATACGCTCGCCACCTTCACCGACTCTTACGATAACGAAGTTGCCGGCTTTTCTGCTTTTTGCGATAAGCGGGGCTTCAATCTCGAAAAGGAATACCTTTTCAGAAAATTGTTTCTTAAGGATGATTTTGTTCATAGGATAATTGTTGATGGTTGGTAGTGTTTGAATGGATTCTTATGATAACAAATTTGTTTTAAATGCTATTGATAAAGGTTCAGCAGTTTGTAGGAGGTGCTGGCTGGAAAAGCCCGCACCTCCTACAGTTTGCCTATGTTCTATACATATTTAAATGTATCGGTCTTTAAAATGGTTGGTATCTTCTTAGAAGTTCTTGTCGTCGAGCATGTCGAATCCGCAGTACGGAACGAGAACCTTCGGTACGCGGATGCCTTCCGGAGTCTGATTGTTCTCGATAATGGCGGCAACGATACGCGGAAGAGCGAGAGCCGAACCGTTGAGAGTGTGGCAAAGCTCGGTCTTTCTGGTCTCGGCGTTGCGATAACGGCAATGCAGACGGTTGGCCTGATAGCTTTCGAAGTTGCTGACAGACGATACCTCGAGCCAACGCTTCTGAGCGGCGCTCCATACCTCGAAGTCGTAGCAGATGGCTGACGTGAAGCTCATGTCGCCACCGCAGAGACGGAGGATGTGGTAGGGGAGCTCAAGCTTCTGGCAGAGACCCTCCACGTGCTGGAGCATCTCTTCGAGAGACTTGTATGAATGCTCGGGTTTGTCAATGCGTACAAGCTCCACCTTGTCAAACTGATGGAGGCGGTTCAGACCTCTTACATCCTTGCCGTACGAACCTGCCTCACGACGGAAACAAGCCGAGTAAGCACATCTCTTAATAGGAAGCTCCTTCTCATCGAGGATAACGTCACGGAAGATGTTTGTTACGGGCACCTCAGCAGTAGGGATGAGGTAGAGGTTGTCCAGCTGACATTGATACATCTGTGCCTCCTTGTCAGGCAGCTGACCTGTGCCGTAGCCAGAAGCCTCGTTCACTACGAACGGCGGCTGTACCTCCAGATATCCGCTCTTGCGAGCCTCGTCAAGGAAGAATGCCTCGAGCGCACGCTGCAGACGAGCCATCTTTCCGATGTATACTGGGAATCCGGCACCTGTAATCTTAACGCCAAGGTCGAAGTCGATAAGATTGAATTTCTTGCAGAGATCCCAATGGCAGAGAGCGTCTTCCGGAAGATCAGGAATTACGCCACCCTCCTTAACCACTACGTTGTCGCTGGCATCCTTGCCTTCGGGTACGTCGTCGTTAGGAATGTTAGGAATGGTGCAGAGCTTTGCTATAAGATCCTTCTCTGCCTGAGCCTTGATTTCTTCCAACTTTTTGTTGGTTTCCTTTATATTGGCCACTTCTGCCTTTATGCTATCAGCCTCTTCTTTCTTGCCTTCCTTCATCAAACCTCCAATCTTTGCTGCCATTTTCTTGGCTTCCGAAAGATTACTGTCCAATTCTTGCTGTGTCTCGCGACGACGAAGGTCGATGGCGAGAACTTCCTTGATGGCTTCTTCGGCATTAGGGAAATGCTTTTTGTTCAATCCCTTGATAACACGTTCAGTTTCCTCACTGATGAGTTTAAGTGTAAGCATATGCTAAATCAATTAATGTATTAAATGCGACATCTATAATGTTTGTCAAATACAAAATTACATAATTTTCGGTTAGCGGCAAAATCGAACAGAAGTTTTTTATGCTTACAGGTATAAAAGCATTAATCCCAACCCTCAAAATGCTATGAGAGTTGGGATTAATATGTTTGTTTGGAATAGTTGTTTTGTTTTGTTAAGCCTCTGCTTCTGGTATTACTGAAACTGTGCTCTTGTCGTTACGACCCTTGCGGAAGTTTACGATACCATCAACGAGTGCGTAAAGGGTGTCGTCCTTACCGATACCCACATTCAGGCCCGGATTGTGCTTTGTACCGCGCTGGCGAACGATGATGTTGCCTGCGATGCACTTCTGACCGCCCCAAATCTTAACGCCTAATCTCTGAGAAGCTGATTCACGTCCGTTCTTAGAACTACCTACACCTTTTTTATGTGCCATTTCTTGTTCCTCCTAAATTTAAGCGGTTACTTCCTTGATTAATACCTCTGTGAACTGAGCACGGTGACCGTTCTTCTTGCGATAGTCCTTGCGGCGCTTCATCTTGAAGACGATAACCTTCTCGCCCTTAACGAGCGGGTTCACAACCTCACATACGACTTTTGCACCTTCTACGGCAGGTGCACCTACCTGTACTGAACCTTCATTGTCAACAAGCAGTACCTTGTTGAATTCAACAGTCTGGCCTTCCTGAGCGTCCTTGATGTGGTGAACAAAGAGCTTCTTGCCCTGCTCTGCCTTAAACTGCTGACCGTTAATCTCTACGATTGCGTACATTTAATTATTTAATATAAACGGGTTTTTCCGGGAGGCGACCGATAACGTATCGATGCTTTTTCGAGCCCCATCGGATTAAAATCGGCTGCAAAGGTAGTGATATTTCGTTTACGAAAGTAATAAATGTGTGACGTTTTTGTAAAGATTAACAAATAACGCCTCACTTTTAACTATTAACGTATAATACTTGGCTCGTTTATCCATATTTGGCTCTCGCCTTGGGGCAAAGTCAGGGTGCTTCTAAGGGTGCCGTTAAGGCTATAGATGCAGACGGTTCGGGCTGTGTTGAGCCTTATCGTGACATACTGTCTGCCTACGGTCTTTATGGGTAGCATCTCGGAGCGTGGCGTCATGGCGTTGCCTATGGCTGTAACGTCTGCCGGAAGGTCGTCCGTTACGTTGCTGAAGCGTGTCCAGAAGCCCGTCGTTCGATAGAGGTTTTCTGTTCCTGAGGGCACATGCAACATGACATTCTGAGGACGGCATTGGGCGAAGGGATAATTGTCTGCCTCGCTTCCTGCCGGCGGAACCATTGCATAGCAATATATGTCGGTAAGGAACTGGCAACCGCAGAAGGCGTTGTCGCCAAGTGCCTCAAGGCTTGCCGGAAGGCTTATCTGTGTGAGCATCGGACAGTTGCGGAAACATTCATCCTCGATGTAGCGCAGGGTGGAGGGCAGGCTTAGCGAGGCAAGCTGCGTGCATCCCATAAACTGCATGCGGCGGAGCGTGTCGACGTGGAGCTGAAGGTCCAGCGAGGTAATGAACGGATTGCCCACAAACGGTGAGAGTCCGTCTGTCTGGTCAAATCCGCTTACCACGTATTCCACGTCCTGATAAGTGACTGTGGCGGGGATTACGATGGCGCCTGAATACATCTCGCCACTCGGTATTGTCACTTCAGCAAAGTTGACGTCGCCTTGATAGATGGCACGATATTCTATGCCGTCGCAGGCGAATCTCTTTGGCAGGACGGGAAGGTCGTCAGTTATACGGCTGAACATGCTCCACTTGGCATTGGATCTGAACACGTCGCTCAGTCCCTGCTGAACGTGTATGCAGACCGCTTGAGGATTGGGCAGACCACGGAAAGCGTCCGTAGCCACACAGTCAGGCGACGATGGGCGTACGTATATGTCCGTCATTTTCTGGCATCCGCTGAGGATGTCGTTGCCCGTGGCTTGCAGGCTGACGGGTAGCGATATTGTCTTCAGCAACGCGCATCCCTTGAACGTCTCGCTTCCTATCTGCTTCAGGGAACGTGGCAGCTCGCATGTTTCCAGGCGACTGAAGTCCTTGAAGGGAGCGCCGAAGAGTCCTTGCTGTATGGTGGCGTTCTCAAGGTTGAGCTTTTTGAGCGTCTGCAGAGTGGAGAGATACGCCAGGTCGTTGTCGTCAAGGCTTCCCGTAATGGTGAGCGACTCCACGGCGTCAGCATCCGGTGTGGCTTTCAGAAGCGTTGCCTCCAGCTGTCCCGGCTTTTCCACATTGGCCTGACATTCCTGCACAAGTTGCGAACGCTCGTATGCCTTAGCCTTTATATATAATGTGTCGGCTGTGAGCATTACGCTCTTGTCGGATTTCTGCCAATAAGCCTCGCCGCAGAAACGCTGCTGCACGATGTTTTTCACCGTACTGCTCTTCCATGCTATATTATATGTGTATGTTGATCCGAGCAAAGGCTTGCCTTCGAAGCATACGTTGCCTTGGTTATGGTCGTTGAGAGTGGCGTTCTCCATGTCGCTTATGATCTCCACCACGGGCACCTTACGTTCGTAAGCATCCATTCTTACTTCCTGTCCCTTGGCATTGGGCACGAATGTCCATTTCTCCTTGCCGTTCTCGCAAGCCATAAGTCGCAGATAGCTGCCCTTGGTGGCTGTGGTTGAGGGAGCGAAACTGAAGTCAATGGGCTGCGAGTTGCCTCCGTTAATGCTTACCGTCTTGCTGTCGAACGCTTCCTTCACATTGCCCTCAGCATCACAAAGCTCCCATCTCAGCTTGCCGTTCCATTGGCGAAGAGCTGTAAGCGAGGAGAGGTGTATGCTTACTGAGGTGTTGGCTGTTAGTGTGGTAAGGTCAGAATAAAATCCCTCATACTTGCCTTCGCATTCCAGAGTGAGAGGAGCGCAATTATCCTCTCTGAGTGGCTTGATGCCAATGACAGCCTGCTGCTGGTTGGCAAACTCGAACGCCGTACTTGTGGAGCTAAAGGCAGAAATGGCGAAATATCCGTTTCCGCTACCGTTCCATCCGAAGTTGAAGTGGAAGAGATTGTCGCGATATCCGTCCAGCACGAAGCCGTGCGACCCGCGTCCCATCGTGCTCTCTCCCGTATAGATGACGGGGCGGTCGGCGTCAATCTCGCTACGCATCATCTTTTCCCACGTAGCTGCATCATAGTCGGCTGCTGATACAAGGCGCGTCGTGGCTGCATAACGGAAGTATTGCGTGAGCGCTCCCGGCACCAACGACTGGCGTGCTCCGCTACTTTCTGCCGCATAATACATCTCCACGGCTATTCCGGCATGACGCATCAGCAACGATACTGCCTCGGCTTGAGCTGTCGTGTATGAGTCGTAGCTCATGGGCATGTTGTCCCAGTCGTAACGTGTATGTTCGAAGTCGGCTGTCATCACGGAGTCTTTCCATATATGCGTCTTGCTGCCTTGTCCCATGACTGGCCATTGATGGTAACGCATGATGATAGACATGGCTGTGGCTGCGCAGCCGGTGGGATAGGAGAGTGGCGTATGCAGATTAAAGGGAGCCCATTGTCCCCAGTCAGGAGTCTTCAGCAGTCGTTCTCCCTTGTTTAAGTTTGATTTGCATTCTGTCTGACAATCTGGCGATAGAGCTGCGTATTGCCTCTTGTACGTAGTGAGCAGTTCGGCAAGTCCGTCTGGCATCATATTGTCCTCTATGGCATTGTCTGTATATCCGAGGATGCTTTGCATGCGCTGGTCGCCTGAGATGACTACCAGTCGGTTGTCTTCCTTGTTCCTGAACATGTAATAGGCGTCTGAAGTATAGTCCATGACCTTCTTCTGCAACCTTCGGCTTCCTTCTTCCTCTTTCATCTGCATGGCGTCCACCTCTTCTGCATGGAAAAAACCGGTTGCCACCTTTGCCGCCTCAGCCAACGAACGCTTCTGCGCATTGGCTGGAAGCCCGATGAACAGCAACGCGAATACCGAAGCTGTAAATAGATTTCTCATAATCTTAGGTTTTACATGTTTTTTGATGTCACAAAACTATATCTTTCACTTATAATATATGAGGGGGATATTAATGTGATATAGGGTGGGAAATCAGAATTTTACATCTGCCCTGTATTCCACCGTCACCTACAACCTTGACAAAGGATGTTCCTTTCTTCCCTCTTATGGTTCTCAGGACAAACAGACACTTTCCGTTATATGTCCTTACACTATTGTTTATGACGTTGATGTTCAAATCTTCTATCGAAGGCGATCCATTGTCGAGTCCGGCAAGTTCAAGCTTGTCGTCGAGGATTATCCTCACATCCGAAGGTATATCGACTACTGTGTTTCCTTCTTTATCTTCAATGGATACTTCTACATGGATAAGGTCATAACCGTTGTCGGTAGCTGTTTTGCGGTCGCAGTTCAGTGCCAGACGGCACGGCTTGCCGCTTGTGGACAAAGTGTCTTTCGACAATATTCTGTCGCCGTCCTTGCCTACCGCAAGGAGTGTTCCTTCCTTGTATGCCACCTTCCACATCAGTATATTATGCTCCATGAAATCGCTGCGTTTCTTTGTTCCCAACGATTTGCCGTTCAGAAACAGTTCCACTTCTGGGGCGTTGGTATATACCTGCACCAGTATGTCCTCGTCCCTGCGGTACTTCCATTTATCGCGTGTGTCGTACCACTCCCAGCGTCTGATCCATCCCGGGCGTGGAGTGTAGGTGAAACTTCCGTCAGTATCCATCTTGAACTCGCTTTCCTTTTCAGGTATTGTTACAATATGGGTTTTCGGTGTGTCTTTCCACAGACATTCAAAGAAATGGCCACGCGCTGTCTTGTTGCCCACGAAATCGAAGAAAGAACAGTCTCCACCCCTTGCAGGCCATGGGCCGTTCTCGCCAAGATAGTCGAATCCTGTCCACACGAAGATGCCCGCTATGTACTTCTTGTCGGCCACGGCTGTCCATTCAAAGAGCTGACCAACATTCTCCGAACCGATAATAGGCTGATATGGATATAGCTTATGGTCGATTTCATAATATTTGTCTTTATAGTTATATCCCACTACATCAAGAACGTCTGTATATCCGGAGAGACGCGAAACTGACGGAACAACGACTCCTGAAGAGACGGGACGGGTAGTGTCCACATCCTTAACCCAACCGGCAAGGACAGCGGCTGTTTCAGCCAAATCGTCTTTTCCTCCTGACAGACGGTTGAACTCTTTCAGTATAGACTTGTTGTCTGTTTCCGGGTCGCCCGTATGGATAAGACCCTTGAACCCTTTATTGTCTTTGCTCGATGCCCAGTAATATGGATAGGTCCATTCTATTTCATTGCCTATACTCCAGAGTATCACGCAAGGATGATTTCTGTCTCGCCTGATGAACGACTTGAGGTCGTGCTCGGCATGCGTATCGAAGTATCTGGTATATCCTATTGATATGCTGTCGGGCGCATCTTCCTTAGCTCGCTCAGTAATCCACTTTTTCTTTGCCACCTTCCATTCGTCGATAAATTCATTCATTACAAGAAGTCCCAGACTGTCGCACATTTCCAGCAGACTTTCCGAATGCGGATTATGGGCTGTACGTATGGCATTGCAGCCTATGGAACGAAGTTTCAGAAGGCGTCGCAACAGGGCATCATCGTATGCGGCAACACCCATACATCCCAAGTCGTGGTGTATGTTCACTCCTTTTATTTTTACTGATTTTCCGTTTAGAAGGAAGCCTTCATCCGCATCGAATTTAATGTCGCGGATACCAAATTTTGTTGTTTTCTTATCCATCACATATCCGTCAGAAGCAATCAGAGTAGTATGAAGCTCATACATCGAAGGCGTTTCAAGACTCCAGAGATGACAATTCTCCAGTTCAACAGATGCAGTGAACTCATTGAAATCGCCTTTCAGGGCAACAAAATCATCGGAAACAGAAGCTATTGTCTTGCCGTCGTACACTACTTCGTGCTTCACGGTGACTCCTTTTACACCTGTTCCAGCATTCTTCACCTCGCATACCACATTCACCATCGAACGGTTGCCTACCTGTGGTGTGGTAACGAATATTCCGTCTGAAGGAATATAGAGCTCGTTTCTTAGAATAAGACTCACATTCCTGTATATACCGGCACCGACATACCATCTGCTGTCGGCATACGCTCTTCTGTCAACGCAGACAGTTATTGTATTCATCGAACCTTTTGGTTTCAGATATTGAGTAAGTTCATATTCAAATCCCACATATCCGTTAGGACGGAATCCCAACATATGCCCGTTTATCCAAACCTTTGAGTTATTATATACACCTTCGAAATGAATGAACACTTTTTTCCCATTCATATCATCCGAGGTGAGAAAATTCTTCATGTAAATCCCCACACCGCCAGACAGAAAACCATTGCTTCCGGCTGTCTGAGTCTTGGTATATCCTTCGCTGATACTCCAGTCATGAGGCAGACACACATCCTCCCACTTTATATCTGGACTCAGGAACAAAGTGTCCTGAGGCACGAAACCTGCTGGTTTGCTGAATTTCCAATCGAAGTTGAAATCCACTTTAGTGGAGGTTCCGGCATAACAGAATCCGGACAGAAAGATAGTTAAGACTGTGATAATGTTTTTTATGGTCATATCGATTTTCAGATTAATATTAATGACAAAAATAATTTCAAAAGTGTAAAAACAAAAAAACTCTCCATTTATATTTCAGATATCAACGGAGAGTTTCATCATTAAAAAAAATAAAACATTTTATAAAGTTACTCCTTGCTTAAGGATAGCTATTTCCCGGTATCCCTTCTTTTCGTTCAGTGCCTGCTTTCCGCTTGCCACTTCCACCACAAAGTCTATAAAACGTCTGCTTAAAGATTCCATGCTTTCTCCCTCTACCAGAGTTCCGGCATTGAAATCAATCCACGTATGTTTCTGTTCATAAAGCGGAGTGTTGGTCGAAACCTTCACGGTTGGAACGAATGTTCCGAACGGTGTTCCGCGGCCTGTTGTGAACAGCACGATATGGCATCCGGCAGAAGCAAGAGCCGTACTTGCCACTAGGTCGTTGCCTGGTGCGCTCAACAGGTTAAGTCCGTGTGTTGTGACACGGTCGCCATATTTCAGAACATCCTCCACCATCGAGCTTCCCGACTTCTGTGTACATCCCAATGATTTCTCCTCAAGCGTGGAAATACCTCCCGCCTTGTTTCCCGGTGAAGGATTTTCATATATTGGCTGGTCGTTGCGGATGAAGTAGTTCTTGAAGTCGTTTATCATGGCCACTGTGTCGTCGAATATCTCCTTCGTGCGGCAACGGTTCATGAGCAGTGTCTCGGCTCCGAACATTTCAGGTACCTCCGTGAGGACTGTTGTCCCACCCTGGGCAACAAGATAGTCAGAGAACACCCCAAGCATCGGATTGGCCGTGATACCGGACAGTCCATCAGACCCGCCGCACTTGAGTCCTATACGCAGTTTTGACAGGGGGACATCAGTCCGCTTGTCTTCCCTGGCTATGGCATACATCTCACGGAGAAGTTTCATACCCTCTTCTATCTCATCATCTACTTTCTGAGAAACAAGGAAACGGATCCTTTGGGTATCATAGTCACCTATAAACTCACGAAAGGCATCAGGCTGGTTGTTCTCACAGCCAAGACCTACGACAAGGACAGCTCCGGCATTGGGATGAAGGGCCATGTCACGCAATATCTTACGGGTGTTCTCATGGTCGTCACCCAACTGCGAGCATCCGTAGTTATGAGGGAAAGATATAATGGAGTCAACCCCCTCGCAACCTGTTTCCTTGCGAAGCTGCTCGGCCAACTGGTTTACTATTCCGTTCACGCAACCCACCGTAGGGATAATCCATATCTCATTACGTATGCCGGCTTCTCCGTTAGCACGCAAATACCCTTTGAATGTACGGTTCTCGTTCGTGAATGTCTGTTTCTCGAACTTCGGAGTGTAAGTGTATGTACTCAGACCGGAAAGGTTCGTCTTGACGGTTTTCTCGTTCAGCAGATGTCCTTTCCTGACTTCCTTTACAGCGTGCGATATGGGGAAACCGTATTTTATCACCATATCACCTTCTGCAAAATCCTTCAGGGCAATCTTATGACCGGCAGGTATATCCTCCATTAATTCTATGGAATTGCCGTTCACCTCTATTACAGTCCCTTTGGACAATGGGTGCAGTGCCACAGCCACATTGTCCGCAGGGTTTATCTGGATATATTCAGTCATAACAAACTAACATTTATAAATTGAAGAATACAGGTAGAAGTATCAACCTACAAGGTCTTTTACTGTCTGAAGCATTCCTTCGCTCTGGATTTTGTTGATATAGTAAATTACACGGTCTGCCAGTCCCGAGATAGTATTAAGGTCTTCACCCCAAATGGAAGTATCGGCGAGAACTGTCTTCACAAGATTTTCTACCGAGCCATCGTTCCACAAACTTGTAAGCATCGCCATGATTTCCTGTGCATCGTTAGGAACTATCTCTACACCATCGGCACGCTTTCCACCTTTGTAGTATACTATGATGGCTGCAAGACCGAGGACGAGTCCTTCAGGAAGAACACCCTTGCGTTTCAGATATTCCTTCACTCCCGGAAGGTCGCGTGTGGCATACTTAGGGAATGAGTTAAGCATGATTGATGTCACCTGATGATCCACGAAAGGATTGTTGAAACGTTCAAGAACGTCATCTGCAAACTTCTTAAGTTCTTCTTTCGGTAAGTTAAGGGTTTCCATCAGCTCGTCGAACATCACACGTTTGATGAACTTACCTATCACCTCATGCCGGCAAGCATCTCTCACGATATTGACGCCCGAAAGGAATGCCACCGGCGACAATACAGTGTGAGGACCGTTCAGGAGAGTCACCTTGCGTTCATGATATGGCTCCTCCGACGGGACGAACAGAACGTTCAGCCCCGCCTTGTTTGCAGGAAATTCTTCGGCAACCGATTCCGGTGCTTCGATTACCCACAGGTGAAAAGCCTCACCCTGTACAACTAAATTGTCATCAAAGTCTAGTTTAGTTTTTATGTTATCTATGTCTTTACGAGGGAATCCCGGTACGATGCGGTCCACCAGTGTGGCATATACACCACATACTGTTTCAAACCATGACTTGAACTCTTCACCAAGGTTCCACAATTCAATATACTGATAGATTGTTTCCTTCAGTTTGTGACCGTTGAGGAAGATAAGCTCGCATGGGAAGATGATAAGTCCTTTCGACTTGTCGCCGTTGAAATGTTTAAATCTGTGATAAAGCAACTGTGTCAGCTTGCCCGGATAAGAGTTTGCAGGAGCATCTTCGAGCTTGCACGACGGATCGAAGTTGATACCTGCTTCAGTAGTGTTCGAGATTACGAATCTCATCTCAGGCTGTTCTGCCAGTGCCATGAAATCATTATACTGGCTATATGGATTCAGGGCACGGCTGATGACATCAATCATTCTGAATGAGTTCACCACCTCGCCATTGTTAAGTCCCTGAAGATTGACATGATAAAGACAGTCCTGAGCATTGAGGGCATCAACCATACCTTTATCTATAGGTTGCACCACAACAACACTGCTGTTGAAATCTGTCTTTTCATTCATATTCGAGATAATCCAGTCAACGAACGCACGAAGGAAATTGCCTTCACCAAACTGTATGATACGTTCCGGACGTACTGCCTTTACTGCAGTCTTATTATTTAAAGCTTTCATTGTAATGTCAAAAATTAAAATTGATAAAATTAAAATTCAACCAACATTCTGAATACCTTACCTGGATTTTCCGACCATTTCTGCAGAGCCTCACCTGCCTCTTCAGGTTTCACTACGGCAGAGATAAGTTCGTTCATCGGGCAATTTCCATTCTGAAGATAATGTATCACGGCACGGAAATCCTCAGGCATTGCATTGCGCGAACCGCGTATGTCGAGTTCCTTCTGAACAAAATATTTTGTCTGGAAAGCCACTTCACTCTTGGCATAGCCTATACATGCCACACGACCTGTGAAAGCAACAATATCAATGGCAGTTACGTATGTGACAGGACTGCCCACAGCTTCTATCACCACATCAGCCATATAACCGTCAGTAAGTTCCCTTACTCTTTCAACCACATTTTCTGTCTTAGAATTGATAACCATCGATGCACCGAGACGTTTTGCCAGTTCAAGTTTCTCGTCATCAATATCCATGGCTATTACTCTTGCTCCACGAAGCGATGCCCTTACTATGGCACCAAGTCCAATCATTCCGCAACCTATCACGGCCACAGTATCAATGTCAGTTACCTGTGCTCTTGAGACGGCATGGAAACCTACGCTCATAGGCTCAATCAATGCACATTCCTTATCCGAGAGGCCGGCAGCCGGAATAACCTTTGTCCAAGGGAGGACAAGGAACTCCTGCATCGAACCGTTACGCTGAACGCCCAAAGTCTCGTTGTGTTCGCAGGCATTGACACGTCCGTTGCGGCATGAGGCACACTTTCCGCAGTTGGTATATGGATTTACAGTCACGTTCATTCCCTTCTCGAAACCGACAGGAACGCCTTCGCCTATTTCCTCTATCACAGCACCCACTTCATGTCCCGGGATAACAGGCATCTTGACCATAGGATTTCTTCCAAGGTAAGTATTAAGGTCGGAACCACAGAATCCGACATATTTGATACGAAGTAAAATTTCTCCGACTCCAAGTGTTGGTTTAACTATATCAGCTACTTGAACCTTTCCGGCTTCAGTAATTTGAACAGCTTTCATAATCTATGTATTTATTTAAATTTGTTATTGTATTATTTTAATGATGTTTTTTCTCTATCTTATAACCTTTCCAGCCATAATATGCTGTAAAGAAGAAACATATCAGAGGTATTATATATGCCACCTGATAGAAATCCGCGTTATGATTCATCACAAATGCGGTAAACTGAGGGATACATGCATTACCTATAATAGCCATTACAAGGAATGCCGAACCACTCTTGGTGTCCTCGCCGAGGTCGCGTAGAGCAAGTGAGAATTGGGTAGGATACATGATTGACATGAAAAACGACACTGCAAGCATGGCATAAAGTCCTGTCATACCACCGAACATAATAATTACTCCACACAGTATGATATTTACTATAGCGTATGTAAGCAGCATATCCTGAGGTCTGAATTTCGACATTAGCATAGTACCTATCCATCTGCCGCCAAGGAAAGCCAGCATATACAGTCCGAAGAATGTGGTCGCCTCATCCTCCGACAGACCTGCATACATGCAGCAGTAAACCAGGAACAGGCTGTTGATGGCTGTCTGCCCTCCGTTATAGAAGAACTGTGCGATGACTCCCCATCTCAGATGCTTGCGTTTCAACACTGCAAAATTGATAAGCTTGCCCTTCTCTCCGTGCGATTCTTCGTTATCTATGTCTGGAAGTTTACACAGTGTAAACACTACTGCAAGAATGATGAGTAACACGGCAAGAACCAGATAAGGCATCTTCATGGAGTCTGTCTCCATCTGGATAAATCCTTCCCAGCCTCCCGGGAAGTCGGCAGGCAGCGTTTCGCGCGTATAGTTCTGTCCGGTAAGTATAAGCTTGCTCAGAAACATTGCGGAGATGAAAGCACCAAGACCGTTGAACGACTGTGCAAGATTCAATCTTCGCGAAGCCGTGTCATGTGTACCCAAAGCTGTCACATACGGATTGGCAGCCGTCTCAAGAAAGCACATTCCCGTTGCCATAATAAAGAAGATTACAAGATATGCCCAGTATTCCTTTATCTCAGCTGCAGGGAAGAAAAGCAGACCTCCGATAGCAGCAAGAATGAGACCGACTATTATACCCGACTTATAGCTGAAACGTTTCATGAACATTGCTATCGGTATGGGAAACAGGAAGTAGGCCAGCCAATAGGCAGATTCAGTGAACGAGGCCTCGAAAGCATTCAGTTCACAGGTTTTCATCAACTGCCTGATCATTGTAGGCAACAGATTACTGCTGATAGCCCACATGAAGAACAAGCTGAATATCAGTAAAAGCGGTATAAAATATTTGTTTTTCATTCTGACATGTTTTTAATATAAGGTAACTCAGGCAGATTCTTGAAACCGTAAAAGGCTTTCGCGTTCTCGCCCAAGAAAAGTTTTTTGCTTCTCTCTTCCAATTCTTTTGATTTAATCACAAAGTCGTACGACATTTTGTAGGTGATGGCTGTAATTGTGCGCGGATAGTCGGAACCCCACATCAGTTTCTCGAAACCGACAAGGTCGGCAGCTTCGTTGATAGCCCTTATAGCACCGTTGAACGGATAGAACTCGTCATTGAACAGCCATGTGATACCGCCAGACTCAATCATTACATTTTTATGGCGGGCAAGCATTATCTGCTTCTTCCAGTCCGGTTTTGTAACCATGCCGAAATGACCGATGGCTATTTTCAAACCCGGACATTCTGAAATGATTTCTTCCATCTCGCCAACCTGAAGGTCTCCCTCTATCATATCTATGGAAAGAATCACTCCTTTATCTTCCATCAAATGAAACATCTTCATCATTTCGTCCGAATTGAGCATCACCCTTCCGTCCTTTAGCTGCAGACGGTGTCCTGGAATCTTTATGGCCTTAAACCCTTTGTCTATAAGTTCAACAGTCTGATTAAAGTAACCCTGCTTCCTGAATTCACACATACCGCACACAAAAAACCTGTCGGGATAATTTGTCATGACCTCTAGTAGATAGTCATTCTGTATACCATCGATATACTCCTGAGTAACAACAGCTCCTCCAACCTGGGCATAGTTCATATTTGCCAGGAAAACCTCTGCCGTATTTCTTCCGTCAATCATAAAGGGAGGAAGCATTTGTCTCACCTCCCCCATAAACAATGATTGACCATTCTCTGTAGTTTTTATTTTCAGGCCATCTACTTCAGTATCCTGATAAAGCCACAGATGTGAGTGAGCGTCAATTATTGTATAATCCATAGCAACAGTATTTATGAATTTGCCCAACTTACTCTTTGTTGATCACCTATTATCTCCTTAACCTTTTCCACAAGACTCCAGTCGATAGGTTCCTCAATGTATTTAATATTCTGAAGTACAGATTCTGATTTTGCCGAACTGAACAGTGTTGTAGGTATTCTTGGGTTACTAACAGAGAACTGTACTGCAAGCTTCTCAATAGGATATCCCTGTTCCTTACAAAACTTCGCAGCCTTTGCACATGCCTCAATCAGTGATTTTGGGGCTGGATGCCATTCAGGAACACCTCTCTGTGTGAGAAGTCCCATACCAAATGGTGAAGCGTTTATCACCCCTACACCCTTTTCATCGAAATAATCGAGGAAGTCAACAAGTTTGTCATCGTTAAGCGAATAGTGACAGAAATTAAGCACCGCCTCAACTGTGTCCGGAGCTGCATGGTCAATAACCCATTTCAGGTTTTCAAGCTGAAGGTCGGTTATACCCACATGACCCACCAGGCCTTTCTCCTTCAGTTCCACCAGAGCAGGCAATGTTTCGTTCACCACCTGGTTCATATCCGAAAACTCAACATCGTGAACATTGATAAGGTCAATATGATCTATATTCAGACGTTCCATACTTTCGTATACACTTTCCTGTGCGCGCTTGCCCGAGTAGTCCCATGTATTAACACCATCCTTGCCATAACGTCCCACCTTGGTTGAAAGTATGAACGATTCTCTTGGCAACTCCTTAAGAGCCTTACCCAGTACTGTTTCTGCCTTATAATGTCCGTAATATGGAGAAACATCAATAAAGTTCAGTCCATGTTCTACTGCTGTAAAAACAGACTGTATAGCCTCACTTTCTTTAATAGAATGAAAAACTCCACCCAACGAAGATGCACCATAACTCAATACAGGCACTTTCAGTCCTGTCTTTCCCAATTCACGATATTCCATTTTGAAAAAGAATTTAAAGGTTAATTTTTTACTCTATTTATTATTCATACAGATAGAACATACGTTCCATCATCTGCCATTTCTCGTCCGATGTGGCTCCCTCGGCACACTGCTGAAATTTTGCCACATATTCCTCCCATTCGGCCTGACGAGGCAGAGTGGCAAGCTTTGCCATTGCTTTATCCCAGTCAAAATTCAGAGGAGTTTCCACTATCATAAAAAGTTTAGACCCCAATATGTATATTTCCATTTCCAGAATTCCCAGGCCATGACTCTTCCTTACTGTGAGCCTTCCTGTAGGCTTCAATCAATTCCGGATTGTCACGCAGACTCAAAGTCTGACAATATCTTTTCACTGGCTGAGAATAACTTTTCACTTTATATCCTTCTGTCTTCATGATATTATTAATATTATTATGTTAGTATTACATTTCACTTTCTTTATATTTTCGATGATGCTAAAGTATGAAGTATCCATCAAAACAATAGAGGAGATTTTTAAAAAAGAAAGAGGGGATATTATACCCCCTCTTTTTCGACATTTTTACCCCTCATGAAGGAGATAAAAAGTCACCCCAAACTCTATAAAAATCAAAACAGATTGAACTGCATTCCTGTGTAGAAAAATCCCTGGTTGGATTTCGGATTCCAATACGTCATCACCGTCAACGGGATTTCATATTTCATTACCCGAAGTTTATAAATTACATTCAAGGACACCTGAGTAATTCCTGCCGATTCGGCATACATGGTTCTGTTCACCATTTCCCCACTTTCATTTCTTGAATTTCTTAATGCGAAAGCTGTTCCAATACCAGGACCGACCCTTAGCTTTTCGTTCTGATAGATGAGATGGTATAGCCCACATATACGAAACTGGAGTATATGTTCTTGCTGTTGTCCAGATCCCTGTCGCGACCGTAAACAAGTGTAGAGAGGCTCAACTCCAGCGGAAATTTCCTGTCGCCCGTATAATTGAGCATAAGGTCTATAAAACGTCCCGTCTCATCAGGCTTATAGTTGAAGAACTCCTTATTATTATATGTAGCCCCCGGCGAGAAATTATATGTATCTATAGCCTTAATCTGAAACCTGCCATGAGTATATATTATATACTGGCTCAGCTCCTTATAACTCCCCCTGGTGTTCGATCCGCCAAGGAAACCGACGGTAAACCTCCCCGATGGGTCGGAAACCGACAAATCGGACGAGAGAATCAGTCCGTCGGCCACTTCAATGCCACGCCATAGAATCATGTTCTGTAGAGTAGTACTGAAATGAAGCTGAGCCTGAACATTTGCTGACAAAAATATAAATACTGGAATTAACAGTCGCTTTTTATACTTACAGGTATCCAATGATAATATATGTATCATACTCAGAGCAGTAGAAAATCGGTTTTAAATTATTATTATGGATTTATTTGTCGAAATAATCTATAAGATTATAAACATTCCAGTTAATATCCGACATGTATTTGGTCAATGATGTATAAGGTTTATAGTTATAATCGAGCATACCTTTATTGCAATCCTCATCATCCAGATACTTGAAGAAAACCCATCCTACACAATTCTTGGCTTCGAGCAGTCCCAAGGTAAAATGCTGGTAAGCGAATCCACGGTTTTGCTGGTCGCGTACCACGAAACCGGCTCCACTTGAGTTGTCAAGCTTAGTATCCTCACCCTTGGTATAGAATTCCGTTACCATGAAAGGAGTACCGCCCGCCTGGTTCTTCCAGCCATCCATGTAGCCTTTTTCAGGCGACCATTTACTATAATAATTTATGGAAATGACATCACAATATTTTCCCGCTGCCTTAATTATATAACTGTTGTATTTAGGAAGGCTGTGCAGGCGTGAACCCAGATAAAGCAATTCAGGGTCCTTCGATGCCTTAACCGCATTCTTTATGGCAGAATAATATTTTTCCGCACAAATACCGGCAAACTCATTGTTCAGTTCATCCGTTACATCAGAAACATTTGCACTCTTGTCCTTATCCGTCATAAACTTGGCGGCTGCAATATAAGCAGGATCCTGCTTGTTTGAAATTTTCAGGAATCTGTCGAGCAGCCTGTTTCCCCATGTAGAGAAGTCTATCTCATTATCCGAGAAGAATCCCAACACATCCGGGTTGTTTCTGAACATGCCGAAAGCATCCGAATTGAGATACTCCTTGCACCATTCATCCCATCCATCATAAAACACAAGACCTATCTTAAGATTCACGTTCTGCCCCGGATAGCTAATTCCCTTGCTATTCTTGAACTCTGCAAGGAATGAAAAGGAAGGAGCCTGTGTCAGAGGACTTGAAGCCGATTTATTATAATCATTTACAGCCTTGTCGCCTTCTTCCTTACCGAAAGCGCAGACACTATGAAATCCTATTTCAGAGAATTGTTTCTGCGACTTTGCCACCCAGTCATCTACTGAACTGTAAAGCTTGCCGAAAGCTGAGCTGTTGCCATCCATTCTGAATGAGGCGATACCCCTTACATAATATGGATAACCTTCGGGGTCGACTATCCAACTTCTTCCATTTGAGTTTTTCTCAACCCTGAACCGTCCGGTAGCCTTGAATTTTTGCCCTTTTGCGTATGAGCCATATTTATTCACGCTTTGCAAATACTCATCCTGTGTTTTTGTCTGCTGTTCATAACCAACCAGGTATGGCAATATCCTTGTCTTTGCCTCTATAAAAGCCTTGTCAGTTTTTTCCGCATACTCGACAATTATCGGTTGATACTGCTTGGTGCTATTAGGATAGGTTTCAGCAGGACCGGGAACAGGCAGTTGCAGTTCCACATCATCATCGTCATTATCGCCTGCATTGTCGCCGGGAGTATTATAGTCCTCCACATTCCCCGGTTGTGAGTAAATAACCTCAGGCGGAATATATGAGAACTCTTCCTGAGGGTCTTCACATGACAAAGCGAAGAACGGAACACTCAAGCAAATGGTTTTAGTAATAATAGTAGAATATTTCATTGTTGCAAATATTTAGTAAATTAATATAAATCCCATGTCCTGATTGTATCCCCCCATCGGTGGTCTATCGGGAACTCCATTTCTCCCCATGCCTTAACAGAAGTCCAAGGTTGGTCGGCATCAGTCCAGAACGGGTCAGAGGCAGGCAATCCCAACGGAAGGAATGCAAGTGTAGTCATATACAGGCTGCCATTGTTTGTATAATGATTCGAAATGCCAGTCTGATGTCCGCAGAATCCTATGGTGAGGAATCCGCCCTCATTAAAGTTATTGCCCGACTTGAACATACGTTTCATACACGCTGTCAGCGCACATCTCACCTGTGCTTTCGATACTCCCGCCGGCAACTCATTATACCATGCTATAAGAGCCAGTGGCTGCATTGTTGCCATACGGTAAGGTATAGAGCGTCCGAAAACAGGGAATGTTCCTTCAGGAGATATGAAACGCTCCAGAATCATGGCGAACCTCTGTGCCCTCATCAATGCCCTGTCATAGTACTTGCGATAGTCGAAACGTGTCCTCACGCCCGATTCCATTATTGCATGTATAGATTCGAGATACATAGGATGGAACACATAACTGCTATAATAATCGAATGCAAAGTGCTGTCCGTCTGCGTACCATCCGTCGCCTACATACCATTCCTCCACCTTGCGGAAAGTAGAATTTATACGATATGTATCCTGTCCGGCATCAATTTTGGCAAGGAAGCTTTCAATGGTGGCCGAGAACAGCAGCCAGTTAGTGTAAGGAGGGTCAATGCGTCGGAGACCTTTGAACTCTTTTATGTAGCGTTCCTTTGTTGTCTGGTCCAGCGGTTTCCACAGCTGGTCGAACGCGCGCAGGAAACTTTCCGCAATATAGGCAGCATCAACCAGTGCCTGACCATGACCGTTCCACAACAGATAATCCGGACTATTAGGGTCCACCGCATTTGCATAACTCTTCAATGCCCATTCTTTCAGTTGCTTGCGCTGCTGTCCTTCTGCTGTATCATCGTCAGGCAGGCTCAACCATGGAGCTATACCGGCCATGAGACGTCCGAAAGTTTCCATATATGCAACCTTCTTGTTACGGTTATCCCAGTTTGGACTTACCTCAAGAATCATATTTTTCTGTAGTTCCCCTTTCGCCATATTGCTCAACACAGGAGCAGCCATCCTGTAAGCCATATCCGTCCAGTATTTTCTTGTCTCGTTGTTGTTTGCCTCGAGATAACGCACATACTCGCAAGCGGCAAGAAGGAATGCGCCTACCCCAAAGTTGGCAGTCGACTTGGCGTCAACCACCTGTCCCGGAATAGCCTTTTCACCGATTGGCTGGACATAACCCACCGACCAGTCTTTCTGCAGTGCAGTCTTGGTAAGATATTTCCATGCTTTCTCCACTACAGGCATAAATTCATCCTTGTCAAGATAACCGTTGTTTATCCCCCAAAGCATACCGTAAGTGAAGAAAGCGGTACCGCTTGTTTCCGGTCCCGGAGCATGTTCCGGATCCATCATACTTCTTGTCCAGTAGCCCTCCGGCTGCTGCAGACATGCAACCGCCTTTGCCATACGCACAAACTTATCCTCGAAAAAAGACAGATGCTCATAACCCTCCGGCAGGTCCTTCAGCACCTTTGCCAGAGCGGCAAGCACCCATCCGTCGCCTCTTGCCCAGAAATCCTTCTTTCCGTTCAGACTCTTATGCTTGGGATAAACATATTTTGCGTCGCGATAATAGAGTCCTTCCTCCTCATCATACATTATTGAGTCCGACGTACAAAGATATTCATACAGTTTCTTAAGATACCGGTGATTATGCGTAATCTTATACATCTTCGTCATTACCGGCATCACCATATAAAGTCCGTCGCTCCACCACCAGTAATCCTTACGCGGTGTGCTCATCTGGTACTCCATGACTTCGCGTGCACGCTTGATTTTATAATTCTCCGGCATGATGTTATACAAGTCCGCATAAGTCTGGAAGCACACCTGATAATCGCCGAACAGCACATAATCATCCTTTACCCCGTATTTATACTTCCATTCAGATTTGTTGTTGCTTTTCGCACCCATCCACTGGTTATACTCAGCCCATGCCTCCGAATACTTTCTGTATTCTTCTTTCCCAGTAAGGAAATAGGCTTCCATATTACCGGTGTGATATGCCGCATAATCCCAGAAAGACCTTGCTTCGGGGGCATGATTTTTCTGCCAGGCATCGTTCACTTGTTCAATCATCTCTCTAACTTGCTGAGCATCAGTTTTTTTTGCGAAGGAAAATGAAGGTAAAACGGCTATAAGGATGTATAACATCCAGTAGTATCTATAACAGTTCATCTTTGTGATATTGTTTACATTTTCTAAAACGAAATGGGGAAGAATATATATTCCTCCCTCATTTCACGAATAATTGTATTATTATATTTATCAACCAGTTAAGAGAGAAAGTTGGAGTTATGTTCGGTAACCCAGAGACAACCACAGGTGGACGTGCACTTAAGTTCTATGCGTCTGTAAGACTAGATGTCCGTAAGATAGAGACATTAAAGTCTGGTGGAGAAGTTATTGGTAACCGTACAAGGGTTAAGATAGTTAAGAACAAGGTTGCACCTCCATTCAGGGAAGCGGAATTTGATATAATGTTTGGTAAAGGAATATCAACAGAGGGCGATTTAATTGATTTAGCTTCTAATGTGGGAATTGTACAGAAGAGTGGAGCTTGGTTTTCATATAATGGAGAGAAGATTGGACAGGGTAGAGAGAATGCTAAGCAGTTTCTTCTTAACAATCCGGAATTAAAGGATGAGATAGATAAGAAAGTTCGTGCCCATTATGGAATAGGTGAAGAAGCTGATACGGCAGAAGCAGAAGATACTAAAGCTAAGTCTAAGAAAAAGACTGGCGAGAAAGAGGCGGAAGAAGTAAATGTATAATGATGAAGTTTCTTCAGATATACAATATTTAGTCACTTCGATTGTCGATGTTAATAAACAACGCAGGAGAGTATTTGTTAATTACGAACCTGCGTTCGTTTTATATAACTCAGAGATAAGAAAGTATCAGATTAAAGTGGACAGTGTTATTATGTCCGATATTTACAATGAGATAATAACTATACTTACTAAAAGAGCTAAGATAAGGGCGATG
>OOAA01000054.1_pt1 | contig 88563 bp, 85 predicted proteins | sample 1671671 | NCBI WGS metagenome assembly OOAA01 (sample SAMN06348180, study PRJEB24527) | human gut metagenome | biome: human gut; feature: ankylosing spondylitis patient; material: feces | host: Homo sapiens | place: China | collected 2015-10 | reverse complement strand
GTTTGCAGATATAAAGATTTTCACCTCTTTATTTTTCCAAGTGCAAATATAATAGAAAGGGCAGAAGCTCCTAGCCCAGGGCAACACCCTGGGTATTTAAGGGCACAAACCTGTCGCCCTGTAAGGGCAAAAGCTTTACAGGTTATTATATAAAAAGAAGAACTAACAGATGAGATGCCGCAGGCAAATGACATAATACTTGCTGGCGACATCAAAGTGGATAGGGGCAGTTTCCTGGCGGAAAGGCTCCTTCGCACCTTCTATGACTGATAAAAGGGATGATAAAAATCGGATTCTATGGATTAGCAATCTACTGCTTGCTGATGGGGTGCCATGTATATTGCCACTTGGCAATAAACGCTGTGGACGACTGCTGCATACCCGATAGGCAGCATTGGATGCATCTTCCAGCTGGGCATCCTGCTCCTGTTGGTGAGGGGTAACCTTGGCAAGTCTATCCTTCGTATGACCGGCTTCTGCCGCATACGATCCATCCTTCTTGTGCGCAGCATCAGCAGCTTCTACAGCTAAAGAATCCTGATGGGATAAAGAAATAGAAGCAGCAGATACCTCTCCATAGCCTGCGAAGACCATGGACATCAGAAAAATGATGTAAAGTATCAACTGCTTCATATTTGATATTTGATGGTGCCGGGAATCTCCCGATACCGTTTTTTAAATAATTAATAACTTCTTGCGATGATAACGCGAGCTACGGCAGGCTTGCCGCTCACCATATCGACACCTGGAGTCTGCTCGTAAGCGAATGGCACGCAACGGATGGTAGCCTGAGTCTCCTCCTTGATCTTTGCCTCAGTCTCGGCTGTACCGTCCCAGTGGCAGAGGAAGAAACCGCCATTCTTTACACGCTCCTTGAACTCCTCATAGTTGTCGCACTCATATACGTGAGCATCACGGTAAGCACGAGCCTTCTCGAAGATGTTCTTCTGGATGTCTTCCAGCATATCCTTCACGCGCTCTACGATGCCGTCGAAGCTTACGTTCTCCTTCTCCAAGGTATCACGACGCATGATCTCGATGGTGTTGTTCTCCAAGTCACGGCCACCCATAGCGAGACGAACAGGTACACCCTTCAACTCATAGTCTGCGAACTTGAAGCCAGGACGCTTCGCTGTGTTGTCATCATACTTCACGCTGATGCCCAACTCGCGGAGCTGGTCGATAACAGGTTGCAACTTGGCAGTAATCTGAGCCAACTGCTCCTCGCCCTTGTTGATAGGAATGATTACCACCTGGATAGGAGCCAGCTTTGGAGGCAATACCAGACCGTTGTCATCGCTGTGAACCATGATGAGGGCACCCATCAGTCGGGTAGAAACACCCCATGAAGTAGCCCATACATACTCAGGCTTGTTCTCCTTATTCAGATAGGTAACATCGAAGCTCTTGGCGAAGTTCTGACCCAGGAAGTGGGAAGTACCGCTCTGCAGCGCCTTTCCATCCTGCATCATTGCCTCGATGGTATAAGTGTTCAATGCACCGGCGAAGCGCTCTGTCTCACTCTTTACACCCTGCAATACAGGCACACCCATATACTTCTCAGCGAATTCAGCATATACCTTCAGCATCTCCTGAGCCTTTGCTTCTGCCTCTTCCTTGGTAGCATGAGCAGTATGACCCTCCTGCCAGAGGAACTCAGAAGTACGGAGGAATGGACGGGTACGCATCTCCCAACGCATCACGTTACACCACTGGTTGCAGAGGATAGGGAGGTCACGCCATGAATGAATCCAGTTCTTATATGTGTTCCAGATGATGGTCTCTGAAGTAGGGCGGATGATCAGCTCCTCATCGAGCTTGGCATTAGGATCCACCTCAACCTCTGTGCCATCTTCTGTAGAACGAAGACGATAGTGAGTAACCACAGCACACTCCTTGGCGAAACCTGCCACGTGCTCTGCCTCACGAGAGAAGAAGCTCTTCGGGATGAGGAGAGGGAAGTATGCGTTCTGTACACCTGTCTGCTTAAACATCTTGTCGAGCTGCTGCTGCATCTTCTCCCAGATTGCGTAGCCGTATGGTTTGATAATCATACAACCACGAACTGGTGACAACTCTGCGAGGTCAGCCTTTACTACCAAATCATTGTACCACTGACTGTAGTTGTCAGCGCGCTTGGTTAAATTCTTAAGTTCTTTAGCCATATTACTAATTATATATTTTGTTTTTAAATTCTGCTTGATATTTTGAGCGTGTAAACACGATGTATCTTGAGCGTGAAAACACGGCCAATAGGGAATTTCCGCCCCGAAATAGGCGATTTCCTTTCGCCATTTGGACAAATACCCTTAAATTTGCATGCAAAATTACAAAAAAATATTAGAAAACCCTCCATATTGGAGAAAAAAGACGTATCTTTGCATTTAAATAACATAAATATAGGAGAATTATAGTATGAAAAAGATGAAATTTACTGCTGCAGCGCTCTCAATGCTGCTCGTTTTGGGAAGTTGTGGAACTAGTCAGAAGACTGGTACTGCTGCTGGTGCAGGTGCTGGTGCTGCTCTTGGTGCTTTGGTTGGTGGTTTGCTCAATAACAGCCATCGTGGTACAGGTGCAGTGGTAGGTGCTGCTATCGGTGCTGCTGTTGGTGGTACAGCGGGTAACTTGATTGGAAAGCACATGGATAAGGTAAAGGCTGAGGCAGAGGCTGTGAAGAATGCGCAGGTTTCTACCGTTACAGATGCCAATGGTTTGACAGCTGTCAAGGTAACTTTCGATTCTGGTATCCTCTTCCAGACCAACAAATATACGCTCAATGCAAGCGCTAAGAACGACTTGGCTCAGTTTGCCCAGGTTTTGAAGAACAATGCCGACTGCGAGGTAGCTATCCAGGGTTACACCGATGCTACAGGTAATGATGGCATCAACTTGCCTTTGAGCCAGAATCGTGCCAATGCCGTTTCTACCTACTTGAAGTCATGCGGTGTTACAAGCAGCCAGATCAAGAGCGTAGAGGGCTTGGGTTCAGCTAATCCTGTGGTGAATACTACAGCAGCCTGCGCTCAGAACCGTCGTGTAGAGGTTTACATGTATGCTAGCCAGGCAATGGTGAATGCTGCTAACAATGGTACATTGAAGTAAAAACGAATGAGGTTCCCGATAAGGGAAAAAGAAGATAGATGATTCTAAAAAAGATCAGAAATATCGTAAGATGGGTGGTGGTGCTGTTTTTCAGTACCACCATTCTTGCTGTAGTAGCCTACCGTTTTATTCCGGTATATGTTACTCCGTTGATGATTATCCGCTGTTTTCAGCAAGTGGCTGATGGTGAAAGTATTACCTTGCATCATCACTGGGTTTCGATGGATAAGATATCCCCTCACATGCCTGTGGCGGTGATGGCGAGCGAGGATGCCCGATTCCTCAAGCATCATGGCTTCGACTTCAATGCCATCGAGAGTGCTGCCAAGAATAATGCCCGTGGCGGTAAGGTGCATGGTGCCAGTACCATCAGTCAGCAGACCGCCAAGAACGTATTTCTCTGGCCGGGCCGTTCCTGGACCCGCAAGGGATTTGAGGTGTATTTCACCTTTCTCATTGAAATGATGTGGAGCAAGCAGCGCATCATGGAGGTCTATCTCAACAGTATCGAGATGGGACCGGGTATCTATGGTGTCGATGCCGTGGCTGAGTATCATTTCAACAAGAAAGCGCAGGATCTCTTCCGTGGCGAGTGTGCCCTGATAGCTGCTACGCTGCCTAATCCTAGAAAGTTCAGCTCCCTGTATCCGAGTGCTTATATGAAGAAGCGCCAGCGACAGATTGAACATCAGATGAAATTCATCCCTTCGTTCCCTCGTGAGGGTGAAGACTACGACCCAAGCACGGCTGTAGGAGGATATAGGGGGAAATGATTGTTTGTTAACAGTTGATAGTTAATAGTTTATAGTTTTTCCTGCAAATATTGATTCATGGATTTATTGAACGACTTGAATGATGCGCAGCGTGCTGCGGTAGAGTATATTGACGGACCTTCACTGGTGATTGCCGGTGCAGGTTCGGGCAAAACGCGTGTGCTTACCTATAAGATTGCTTATCTCCTGAGCCAGGGTATGAAGCCTTGGAGCATCATGGCGCTTACTTTTACCAATAAGGCGGCAAGGGAGATGAAGGAACGTATCGGAAAACTGGTGGGCGATGACCTCGCCCAGCATCTCTATATGGGTACCTTCCATAGCATCTTCTCCCGTATTCTCCGTGCTGAAGCTGAGCATATCGGTTTCAATAATAACTTTACCATCTATGATGAAAGTGACTCACGTTCACTGCTGAAGGCTATCATCAAGGAGATGGGACTGGATGACAAGGCTTATAAGCCTGCTGCTGTTCACGCCCGGATTTCGATGGCGAAGAACAATCTGGTAACTGCCGAAGCCTACGATAGCGACCCTGCCATCCTGGAGCAGAACAAGCGTGCCAGGATGCCTGCCATCGGAAAGATTTATGTGGCTTATGTGCAGCGTTGCCGTCAGGCGAATGCGATGGACTTTGATGATCTCCTGATGCTTACTTTCCAGCTTTTCAGAGATCACGAGGAAATCAGACAGAAGTATGCCGGCAGGTTTGATTATATCCTGGTGGATGAGTATCAGGATACCAACCATGTACAGATGTCTATTGTGATGCAGCTCTGTAAGGAAAAACTGCGTGTTTGTGCCGTGGGTGATGATTCGCAGAGTATCTATAGCTTCCGTGGCGCCAACATCGACAATATATTGAATTATCAGAAACAATTGCCTGGAACCCAACTCTTTAAGCTGGAACAGAACTACCGATCTACTCAAACCATCGTAGAGGCAGCCAACAGTCTGATTCATCATAACCGCAATCAGATTCAGAAAGAGGTGTTCAGCAAAAATGATAAAGGAGAGAAGATTCTGTATAAGCCTGCCTACAGCGACAAGGAGGAGGCACTGATAGTGGCGAAGAATATCCAGCGCATCAAGCGGCAGGATGATTGCGGATACGATCAATTTGCCATTCTCTATCGTACCAATGCCCAGAGCCGCAGCTTCGAGGAGGAATTCAGAAAGCAGGGCATTCCATATCGTATTTATGGTGGATTGAGTTTCTATCAGCGTAAGGAAATCAAGGATATCATCGCCTATTTCCGCCTTGTTGCCAACCCTGACGATGAGGAGGCTTTCAAGCGTATCATCAATTATCCGGCTCGTGGCATCGGTGCTGCTACCGTGACGAAGATTGCCGATTGTGCGCATCAGAACCAGGTGAGTTTCTGGGAGGTGATAGGTAATGTGGAGCATTACGGACTGAATGTCAACAAGGGTACGCAGACGAAGCTCGAGAATTTCCGCCTGCTCATCTCTTCATTCATCGACCGTTCGCATACCCTGGATGTCTATGAACTGGGTGATGCCATCATCAGGAAGAGTAGAATCAGCGAGGATATCATGTCAGGCAAGAATGCCGATGACCTGGCTCGCCAGGAAAACCTGGAGGAGTTTCTGAGTGGTATGCAGACCTTCGTGGCAGGACGCCAGGAAGAGGGACGAATGGATGAAGCTTATCTTACTGATTATCTGCAGGACGTGGCGCTGCTGACGGATGCGGATAGTGAGGGAGAGAAGGATGAACCGAGAGTTTCGCTCATGACGATTCATGCGGCGAAGGGTCTGGAGTTTGCTACTGTTTTCGTAGTAGGTTTGGAGGAGAATATCTTTCCGAGTCCGCTTGCTGCAGTTTCTGTCAGGGAACTGGAAGAGGAGCGTCGTCTGCTCTATGTCGCGATTACCCGTGCCGAGAAGCATTGCATCCTGACCAATGCCAAGAACCGTTTCCGATATGGCAAAATGGAATTTGATAATCCGAGCCGCTTCATCGATGAGATTGATGCCAGTCTGATAGAGGGAGGAGAAGAGACTCCTGAATCTTCATTCGGTGGGGGAAGAAGTTCGTATGGTGGCTATGGTTCTGAAGGTGGCTATGGTGGAAGAATGCCATGGGATAGGGACCGGTCAGGCTATAGACGTGATTATCAGAACGCTAAGCCTGTAGCTTCGCAGTTTATTGCAGATCCAAAACCAGGATTTAAATCTGTAAGAGCTGTGAATGCAGTACATAGAATCATGGGTGATACCGCTAGTTCTTCATCCGTTGTATCTTCTGGTTCTTCTGTTTCTAATGCTTCCTCTGCTGCAGGTTCTCTCAGCGAGGGCTGTAGAATTGAGCATCAGCGTTTTGGAATAGGAACGGTATTGAAGATAGAAGGTACCGGCGAGAACACGAAGGCTACCGTAGAGTTCCAGAATGCAGGAACCAAGCAGTTGCTTCTGAAGTTTGCCAAGTTCACCATTCTCTCATAGAAAATAGAAAGAAGATAAAACTGAGGATATGAAAAAAATCCCAGCTGGAAAAGAACTTCCAGCTGGGATTTTTTCATATAGAATCTTTTTTATAAAGCTTCATCATCAGGACGCTGAATGGCAGGCTTCTTGATTTTTGGAAGATGCTTCTTGCGTCTCAGCCAGGCAGCCTTGCGCTGCTCGTAATCTTCGCGGTGGCGTTCAAGAAAATTATCTGCCATGAATTTATTCCTTGAACTTACTGTAGATCACCTTGATCTGAACAGGACCCGTAGCCACCCGCTTGCCGTCCTTGGTGGTGTAATCCTTGTCTGGATCATCCGTCGCCTTGATCAGTCGGGTAGAGGTGAGCTGCATGTCGTGATTAATCTTGGTAATCACGGTAGCATTGTTCTGTGTACTTGTTGTCAAGGTCACAGGTACCAGTACCACCTTGTTCCAGTTTTCACTCTTGCCCTTGTTCCTGTACATCGCAGTAACCAGGTTACTGATGTTATAGAAGGTATAGGCATTCTTCACGCCTGTAGAGTTCTTGTTGTAAGAAGCCGTATAGGAGGTGCGGTTGTCTGTCAGCTTGTTTTTCTCGAAGAAGGCATCCAGACTGTCTTTCTGTACCATCAGAATAGTAGAAGGAACGCTGAACTGATAGTCGTTGTTGTTATCTACATTGTTCATTCTAGGGAAAGAGATGGTAGCTGTATTCAGCGTATCCTTCTCATGGCCCTTCATGATATCCTCTACTGGCAGCGTTACTTCTGTGAAGATGCCGGCTGGAGACTTCAGATAGGTGCAGCTCTCATCCTTTGCCAGATTAGCCAAAGTCTTGGTGTCGTTGGTAATCTTGTTGAGCTGCAGCACCTCTTCTGTACCGTCAAAGCGGTTGAAAGCGAGACCTGTTACGATACTGTCGTTGCCCGCAGAGTTCTTCACCGTCTTCTGGATCTTGTAGTAGAACTGCAACTCGGTATTCCAGATGTTGGCTACGTTTCCGATACCACCCGCGTTCTTGACATAGAAACCAGGACAAACCTTGTTGAGGAAATCCCAGTTGGTCTTGAAGTACTCAGGGTGATCCACGAAGGTATTCATCACGTAAGAACCGTAGTTCTTGTAGGTCTTGCCATCCTTTGCCTTATATGGCTTGTTCAGATAGATCTTGAAAGCCATCGTCGTGCTGTTCAGGTTATAGGTGGCGCTCGACTGATAGTTGTTCTCGCTCACCCAGTTGTCCTTGAAGGCATCATAGTCTGAGTAATACTCCTGATCCTCGCTCATCGGCTTGCTCATTTCGTAGGCAGTAGCCTTCATCGGTGCGAGGGTATCACCGTATGTAGTCTTGTATGATACCAGGAGATAGCATGAGTCTGCCTCGATCTTGCCATCATGTGCATTGCGGATGTACTCCAAAGTGTCCAGACTGAATGATGACAGTACGCCAAACTGGGTCATATAGTCGCCAGCCACGTAGGTACCGGTCTCAGGATCCTTCACATTACCGATCATACCCGTATTGTTTCGGCTCAGAACCGGGCCGGAAACGATGGAGCGTGAGGTGACGTTGAACACCTGGTCTTTGATAGAGATGTTATCAACGTCGTTGGTGATCGACGATCCGATGTTGTCGGTGGTGTCATCACATGCAGCAATAGTCATCGCTGCTATAAATAACGCTGTAAATAGTCTTAAAATCTTCATTATCCTTGAAATGTGTCTAATTTCTGAAGCTTACTCCTCGTCAGGGCATACTTCGTTGATGAATGTCTTGTAGGCATCCGCAAAGTCATCGCCAGGATAAGCGAGGGTTGGCTTGCTCTTCTCATTGGCATAATCCAAGAGAGTTCTGTTTGCCAGGCTTTCGCCTTCAATCACGCCGTCGCTGTAGTCGATGGCCATCTTGCCCAACTCGATGAAGTCGAAGTCCTCCTTGTAGTCAGAGAGCAGTTCCGACTTGGCATCACGGAACTCCACGCAGCGCTTGAAGTGTGTGCCGAGTTCGCCCTTCAGCTCGTTGGTATAGAGTGAGATGATCACCTTTGAGTTGGCGAAGGAAGGCTCCTCAGCGTATGCCGTCTTGATATAGAAAGGAACCACAGCGCTTACCCAGCCCTGACATACGATGACGTCTGGCTGCCAGCGAAGCTTCTTCACGGTTTCCAGTACGCCGCGTGCGAAGAAGATGGCGCGCTCCCCGTTATCTTTATATTCCACACCCTGCTCGTCGGCTGCCATCTGGCGCCGGGTGAAGTAATCGTCGTTATCAATGAAATAGATTTGTTGACGTGTTGTTGGTATAGATGCAACCTTGATGATCAGCGGATGGTCTGTATCATCGATGATAAGGTTCATACCAGACAGGCGAATCACCTCGTGCAGCTGGCCGCGACGCTCATTGATGGTGCCCCATTTAGGCATAAAGGTGCGAATCTCAAAACCTGCTTCCTGCATTTTCTGAGGTAATTCGCGTCCCATGATAGACATGTGGGTCTCGGCTACGTATGGGTCGATCTCCTGATTGATAAATAATACTTTCTTTGCCATAAATTTAATTGTTATTCTTACGAATTAGGTGCAAAGGTACAAAAAAAACTCCAAAAAAGCGTATTTTTCTTCTGAAATTCAATAATTTCGGCAATAATTCGCATATTTTTAGGTTTTTTCTTTCTTATTTGAGAAAAAAGTTGTTATTTTGCACCCGAAAACAGATAAGAAAATGAAAGTAATCAATAAGATTGTTGACCTCCAGAACGAACTTTTCGATCGTCGCAAGGAGGGAAAGGAAATCGGCCTTGTGCCAACTATGGGTGCGCTTCATGAGGGCCATGCCTCTCTGGTAAAGCGCAGTGTTGAGGAAAACGGTGTTACGGTAGTTTCCGTTTTCTTGAATCCTACTCAGTTTAATGACAAGGGTGACCTGGAGCGTTATCCACGTACACTCGATGCTGACTGCAAGCTCCTTGAGGCTTGTGGTGCTGACTACGTGTTTGCTCCTTCTGTAGAGGAGATGTATCCTACACCGGATACCCGCCACTTCGAGTTCCCTCCGGTAAGTACCGTGATGGAGGGTGCCAAGCGTCCGGGCCACTTCAATGGTGTATGCCAGGTAGTTAGTCGCCTGTTCTTTATCGTTCATCCTAACCGTGCTTATTTCGGTGAGAAAGACTGGCAGCAGATTGCTGTCATCAAGCAGCTCGTGAAGTACCTCAACAGTGATGTGCAGATTGTGGAGTGTCCTATCATCCGTGATGAGGATGGCTTGGCTAAGAGCAGCCGCAATACATTGCTCTCTGCTGATGAGCGTGCCATCGCACCGAATATCTACAAGGCTCTGAAGGCGAGCGTAGAGTTTGCCAAGAATCATACTGTGCAGGAAACTCACGACAAGGTAGTGAGCGACATCAATGCCGTGGATGGTCTGGAGGTAGAGTATTTCCAGATTGTGGATGGCGACAGCCTGCAGGATGTGGCATCATGGGAGGATAGCGCCTACGTGGTAGGTTGCATCACCGTATATTGCGGCAAGACTCCTATCCGTCTCATCGACCATATCAAGTATAAAGGATAATTCCTCTATAGATTTCTTTATTAAGTTTAATCCGTAATAGATAAAAGTAATAACAGAACAATGCAGATTGAAGTATTGAAGAGTAAGCTCCATTGTGTGACTGTAACTGAGGCTAACCTGAATTACATGGGTAGCATCACGATAGATGAGGATCTGATGGATGCAGCTAACCTGATAGCAGGAGAGAAGGTGCAGATTGTGGATAACAACAATGGTGAGCGCCTGGAGACCTACATCATCAAGGGTGAGCGTGGCAGCGGTTGCATCTGTCTGAATGGTGCTGCAGCCCGCAAGGTGCAGGTGGGTGATATCGTCATCATCATCGCCTATGCCCTGATGGACTTTGAGGAGGCTAAGACCTTCAAGCCTACCGTGGTTTTCCCTAAAGAGGGAAACAAGGTTTAATCCCACACGCCCTGCATCGCGTTTTGGTTTTCCCAACACGCCCTGAAAGGGCAGAAGCTCCTAGCCCAGGGCAACACCCTGGGGTAACATGCAAGCAACAATGTCGCCCTGTAAGGGCAAAAGCTTTAAAAAACCAAAAGCTTTTGCCTTTGCAGGGCGATTATATTTTATTCTTCGGCTCTTGTTCACCACGTTGTCGCCATCCTTGGCGCTGATAGGGATAAATAAGGTGTAATTACTATATAATTTAAGGTGTAATTACGATGGGTTAAGGATAGATCTCGATATGGCTGCTGCCGGAGTTGCCATTTTTGATAATCCTTATCTGGGTGGTGATGCGCTCGCTCATCGTGTTGGTATGACTGATGACGCCCACCTTCTTGCCTTGCGAACTTTGCAGCATGGCGAGGGAGTCGATGACGGTGGCGAGGGTATCGGGGTCGAGGGTTCCGAAGCCTTCATCGATGAACAGATTCTCGAAGGAGATGTTGCGGGAGGATAACGCCGACAAGCCCAAGGCGAGACCGAGACTCACGATGAAGGTTTCGCCACCTGATAGGGAGGTGGTGTCTCGGATATCGTCGGCACGGTCGTGGTCGATGACTCGGATGCCCAGGGAATGCTTCACCTGTTGCAGTTCGTAACGGCTGTTGAACTTTCTGATTTCCTGGTTGGCGTGCGCTATCAGGAAACTGAGCGTATAGCATTGGGCTATCTTTCGCAGCGTCTTGCCGTCTGCTCCGATGGCATCCGTAATGGCTGTCCAGTCATCCTTTTCCTGGGTTACGAGCTTCAGAGCCTCAGCCTTGTCGCCCAACAGCTTTATGGCTTCCTGATGGTTCTGCATCCTGGCGTTGGCAGCAATCAGTTCGTTGCGCTGGCTTCTCTCCTGATACTCCTGCTGAATGGCTATGAGAGCATCACGGGTTTGGGCAGGCTGATGTTCCAAGTGCTGCTGATGCGCCTTTTCTGCGCTCTGGTAAAGGGCGGTAGTTGAAGCCACGGCTTTCTCCTTTTCGTCCTTTTCCCGACGGATAGCGTTCCAGTCTTCGGTAGAGTGAAGAATCTCTCGGATGGTATTTCGGTCGATAAGGCTTGGCTCGATACTTCTTTCCTCGATGCCTTCCTCTTCGGAGTCTTTTCCTTCGATGCTCTTTTCTTCAAGCTGCTTGTTATATTCCTCAATCCAAAGGTCGAGTTCCTTTTCCTTCGCCAGCAGATTCTCTTTCATCGTTTTGTTCTGAGACTGCATGGTTTGATGCGAACCTTTACTGTTGGCGAGTTCAGCCTTCAGTTTGTTGATGTTCTCGTTCTGAGTATCTGCTGCTTTCGTTGCCTCATCCTTTGCTGCTGTCAGTCTTTGTTCTACCGTATCAGGTTCTTCTCCATTCAGAATCTGCTTGTATTTCTCCTGCCATTCCTCCATTTCCTTCTTGGCGCTATTCCATATCTGAAGGGCTTTCCTGTAAGCCTCCTCCTTACTCTTTTGCTGTGAAGTGAGGTTGATGGTAAGTGCTTTTTGCTCAGCCAGTTTTGTAGTGCAGGTTGAAGCTTTTTCCTGGACTTCGTTCTGCATCGTTGAAGCCTTGCTTTCATACGTAGCTTCATCCTTTACAGCCTTGTCTTTGAGTTGGGTCAGCCGTTCTATCTCTTTCTGAATCTTGTTAAAGAGGCTCAGTTTGCTGCTCGCATCTTTCGCCTTGTTTTCATAGATAGGCAAGAGCGATTTCAGTTCTGCCTCTGCCTTCGGAATCTTTGGATACTGGGCGATGAGCGCCTTCCAATCCTCTTCGTAAGTTGCGATTTCACCCGACAGTTTTTCCTGTTGTTTCTGGAGCGTCTGTACTTCGCCGTCGTTCTGTTTTCTCTCGCCGGAAAGGTTCTTCTCCTGTTTCTGCTGCAGTTTCAGCAGATCTTCCTTGACTTTCAGAAGTTGCGAGAGTTCTGTGGTGGCTTCCTCAAACTGTCTGTTGTCGGTATGATAAGGATGGGTCGTGCTGCCGCAAAGCGGACAAGGTTTGCCTTCGGTCAGGTTGGCACGATGAATCTCCCATTTCTCGCTCACCATGAGGGTATAGGCATTTCTCAGCGTCAGGGTCTCTTGGGTCAGCGCCTCGATGGTCAACTTGCCCAGGGCTTCATCTATCTCTGCGTTTCTCTTGCCCAAGACTAGGATGCGCTCCTCATTCTTCTGCTTTTCTGCTGTGGCGGCATCGAGATGAGCCACAACCTTGATGGCTTGCTGGACATCCTGCAGTTTCCTGTCGGCTACAGTCTTGCTGTTCTGCAGTTCCTCTATGTTCTGTCCGGCATTCTTATTTCTTTCCGTCTCCCAAGCCTGTTCTGCGGCTTGCGTCGCTTCGTGCAGAACCTGTTTCTGCTTGGCGATCTCTTCCTTTGTCGTTTTGAGGGCAAGGTTCGCTTTCTCCGTTTCTGCTTCCCATTTTTGGATGTTTCGGGCGTTTTCCTCCACGTCTTTCTGGGCAGTTTGATTCTCTTTCTGCGCCAACTCCAATGCCTCTTTCTTTTCTTTCAGATTCGGCATTGCCGCTTCCATTTTGGTTTTCAGTGCCCTTGCTTCAGCGATGACCGGCAGCGCCTTTTCCAGCTGTTCCTGTGCCTTGCCGACTGCTTCCTTCAGACTGGCGAGAGTTATCTCGCTTTCATCGATGGCAGACTCTTGGCTTTTGATGTTTGCTTCCGCTTTCAGGATGTTTCCTTCCTGTTCGTGGATGCTTTGCGTCTGTCGCTCTACTTCCTGCAGCAGGTTGACGGCAGGCTGTACTTCATCGTGCAACTGCAGACGGAGAATCTGGGCTTGCATCTCTTTGATGGCATTTGTTGCTTGCTCCATATCTATCTGGCAGGTAGCGATTTGATTTATTTGCTTATCGTTTTCCTCAAACCATTGCAGGTCTTTCGAGATGGCTTTCAACTGGCTGTCGAGTTCCTTCTCTGCCTTTTCCAGACGGGCGATTTCCTCCTGCAGTTGGGCGAGTTCTTCATCGTTCAGCAGGTTCTGTTTTACGGCTTCCACCGATGCAGCCATCTGGTTGTAGGCATCCGTTGCCTGGTCTTTCGCTTTCTTGATTTCAGTAGCGATGTTCGTATAAGTTTCCTCACATCCGATGAGTTTTTCCAGGAGTTCGTACCGCTCGTTTTCCTTTGCCGTCAGGAAGTTGGCAAACGAGCCTTGGGCGATGAGTACGGTGCGGAGAAACTGGTCGTAGTCGAGTCCGATAATGTTCGGCAGTTCGTTCCAGTCGGCAGTTTCCTCACTTATCTCTTCTCCGTTTCTCGTGATTTTATAGAGCGCAGTCTTGGCATTTTCGTAGCGCACCCTTTGGAATCGGACGTGCCATTCTGCGCGGTAGATGCTGCCGTTGTTGGCAAGAAAGGTTAGTTTGCTGTAGCCCTCTTTCTTGCCTCGTGTCAGGATGTTTCGGCTGTCGGTAGGAGCCAGTCGGTTACTTTCGCTGGCATCGGCAGCTCCGAAAATCTCGATGTTCTGGTTCTTGTCTCCTTTCTTCCTGGGATAGCGAGGGGCGCGGTTGTAGAGGGCAAGGCAGATGGCGTCGAGTAGGGTAGACTTGCCACTTCCCGTCGGACCTACGATGCTGAAGATGGTGCTCTCGCCTAAGGCACCTTCTTCAAAGTTGATGACCTCACCTCCCTGTTTGTCAAGCGAAGCGAGGTTGAGTATTTCGAGTTGTAGGAATTTCATAATGATGATGTCGTTAATAAATCGGATAACATTTTCTCCTGTCTTTCGTTCATCGGAGCGTTGTGCCTGATGGCGAAGGCTTCCTTCAGCGTGTCGAGCGGAGGACGGTTGATGATGTCTTCGATGCTGGTGATGTGCTGGGAACCCTGTATGGTGGAGAGGTCCAGTTGCGGGATGATGCGCTGGATCTTGCAGAGCACGGCATCTTTTTCGTTGACGAGTTTCTCCAGTTCCTTGATGTCATCGCTGGATAGCTTTTCCTGTTTCACCTTCAGCATCACATAGTCGAAGTGGTCGCTCAGTTCGCCGTCTGTTCTCTCTGAGAGTTCAGAATTGATGAGCTTCTGCCATTTCTTGAAGGTCAGTTCTTCCTCGTCTTCGGGCAGAATGCGAAGGGAGTGCTGCGGCTTGTATTCCAGGAAATCTACTTTTACTTCCTTATTCTTACCTTTGCAGTCTTCCTTTTCTTCCTTGTCAAATCCGATGGTGATGAGGTCGATGCCGTGGGTGTAGTCTTTCTCGGCAAACGACATCGGGAGGATACTTCCCGTGTATCTTGCCCAGTCGGTGTTCCAGAGATGTTGCCGTTTGTGGATGTGTCCGCAAGTCATATAGTTGGGATGTTCGTTCCATCCTTCCAGGTCCACTTCCTCCTGTCCGCCGATGATGATCTTCTCGCTCGCACCCTTCCTGGCGATATCCGAACCTTTGGCGTACATGTGTGCCATCATGATGCACTTCTTGCCCGGGTATTTCTTTCGAGCCTCAGCCGTCAGTTCTCTCAGAAAGTCGTTGACACCCTGCGAGTAGCTGGCGTTCTGTACCACATCGCTTCTTAGGAAAGGTACGGCGAGGATGATGACTTCTTCTCCTGCCTCGTTGGTTACGGGGATGATGAGGTCATCGAAGGAATAGATCCAATGCCCGCCGGTTTTATCATCTGTTTCCTTTCCGTTCCCTTCGTCCTTGCTTTCTCCCTGCTGCCAGATTTTCCTTACGTTTCCTCTTATTTCCACGTGGTATCGGGTGAGCAGCGGACGGGGAGCCTCCAGTCGGCTGGCTGAATCGTGGTTGCCGGCGGTAATGATGACCTGCATGTTAGGGCACAGTTGGGTAGCATCGGCAAGAAACTCGTAATAAACGGTCTGTGCCGCTGCCGATGGATTTCCGTTATCAAAGATGTCTCCTGCGATGAGGAGAGCATCGGGTTTTTGTTCAGCGATTTGCTCCAGGAGCCATTTCAGGAAATGCTTGTGTTCCGGCAGACGGTCGTTGCCGTGAAACAAGTTGCCCAGGTGCCAGTCGCTGGTTGCTATTATCTTCATACTCATAAGAATGTCTAATCTTAGTCTTTTGCTTTGTCTTTGGTTTGCAATCTGACTACAAAGTTAACACTATTATTTGGGATACGCAAAGAAATAGGGTCAAAAAACGAAGAATTATGAATGGAAAAGTGAAGATATTCAGGAAAAGTCTTGGTTAATATAGGATAAAGTTGTATCTTTGCCTAGCAGAAAGTTTCGTTCAATACTTTTGAATGTGCGTTCAGAACTTCTGAATGTGCGTTCAATACTTTTGAACGTAGGTTCAATACTATTGAACGGAGATTTCTATTAGGGTTAGTAACAATTATCCTTAGAGACGGGAACCATTATGATGAATGGTGAATAAGAAATCACTTAGGTATAGTGGCTGTTGCAATAAGGAGTGATAACAATCTTTAAAAGAAAGGAATCGTCATGACAAAGTACAAGTTGCAAGAGATGCCCGATGTTCATAACACAGGCAAGCGCAGAGTTTATCCCAAGATAGTGACCAACCGGACACTATCCAGAAAAGAGTTCATCAAGAGGATGCAGGGCTACCATCGTGGTATTTCGGAAAGTACCACGGAGGCTGTGTTGCTGGATGTGGCTGATATGCTGGTAGAAATGCTCTCCATGGGCTACAATGTGAATCTGGAAGGTATCGGTACCTTCTCCCTCTCCCTCGGTTTCGAGGACGATAAGCCTACGGAAATGCAGAGTGCAGAGGATAAGATGACGTATCGCAAGGTGGGCGTGAAGGACATCAATTTCAAGGCGTCTCCTGAATTAATCAGGGAGGTGAAGCGAGAAACCGATCGTGACCTGGAGCGTGATATGGGTGGTGTAAAGGTGATTCGCAAGCAGCTCTATTCCAGGGAAGAGCGCATCGCCCGTGCCCTGGAGGTGATAGAGAAGAACGGAGTCCTCACCCTAGGCGATTATGCCTCCATCAACAACCTGAGCCGCACTTCCGCCTCTATGGAACTGAAGGAAATCACCGCCGACCGAACCTCGCCGATAGGTTGGATGGGCAGCGGCAGCCACAAGGTTTGGGTAAAGAGAAAAGCATAAATGCAACGATAGTATTTCCAATCTCTCGTGAGGAGTATGAGGCATATAAAGAGGAATAAAGACGGAATTTGTAAGCGAGATTGGTTTATTACGAGATTGATATTCTATATTTAGTTCTAGCGATCTCGTGAAATGCGGGGGCGCTAGAATCCTATTCCGAGTGTCAGAGCTGGGGAATATATTATAGGTGGAACTCTTTTTAAAGCTTTTGCCCTTACAGGGCGCATTGCTGATTGCTAGCATACCCAGGGCGTTGCCCTGGGCTAAGAGCTTTTGGGCTTTCAGCCCGTTCTTGAGCCACCTGTAAATGTTCTATTTTGTGCTAGACCTTTCAAGTATTGTGCGCATAGCATGATAGCGAGGATCTTTTTTGATGTCTCGCTTGGGACTAATATCATATTTGCGCTCAGTTTCGTCTGCCATTTCTTGGAAACGACGAGCCGCCTCACCATAGAGTGTTGGTATTGCTTTTATTGGATAAGCCATAATCCTTCTGCCTTTAATTCTTCTATAAATTCTTCAAAATCTGTAGCCTTGCCTGTCCTTTCGTATTCCGCTTCAATGGCTTCAATCCTAGCCACGGCTTCTTCTTCATTAGCCGGATGCCAGCCAATAGGATATCTTTTCTCTTTCATAAGCTCTTTCCTTTATAGTTTTCTTTTGAATTGTCTAATCAGATATCTAGGGCTTCTTCTCATATCCCATAAATCTACTAAAATGACTAGGTCGTTGGTTTCGTCGTAGCGATAGATAATCTTCCAATTCTCCTTGATAATCGCACTATGGTAAGGGCGGTGGAATCGCTTAAGCAATGGCTCTCTGGGTGAAGAAAGAGGATGAAACATCAGGCGATGCTTGATGTCTTTATATTCTTTATGGAATCGCTTTACTGTGGTCTTACCGAATTCTACTAATCCATAGTCGATAACAGTCTTTAATTCCTTTTTGAAATAAAGTGTTAATCTTATGCTAGCCATGGATATTGTGCAATTAGTTCTTTTTCAAATTCTTCTGCATCAATATATTGTCCATTCTCATACTCCGCCTCAATAGCTTCAATCCTAGCCACGGCTTCTTCTTCATTAGCCGGATGCCAGCCAATAGGAATCTTATTCCAGTCAATATCTTCTTCTGCACATTCATCCTCGGGAAGTGCTATGGCGGCATTTCCGTGATAGGCTGGTGCAGGCTCTGCTGCGAAAGCTGCATCTTTCTGCTCTTCTGGCAATGTATATCTTTTCTCTTTCATAAGCTTGCGTATTTTATCTGCTGCAAAAATACGATTATTATCTGAATCATGCAAGAAAAATAGGAGAAATGTTTTATAAAGTATCTTATAATCAAGGTTTTTGCTCTTTATAGGGCTTGGGGTGTTTCTAAAAATAAAAGTCACAATACCCGGCAGATGGTGCTGAGTATTGTGACTTTGCTTTTTGTTATATGTGTTTATTCGAAAATAATCACTAAATCTTAGTGGTGTTTCAAATCACACGCAGCCTGCTCATAGTCGATGAGATGATCGATGGTAGGGTGATCGCCGCAGATTTCGCAGGATGCACGCTTCTTTAGCTTGATGGTGCGGAAGTTCATCGTCTTGGCATCGAAGGTGAGCAATCGGTCGGTGAGCAGTTCGCCCACACCGAGGAAGTACTTCAAAGCCTCGGCAGCCTGGATGGTTCCGAGCATACCAGCGATGGCACCCAGGACTCCTGCCTGGCTACTGGTAGGAACAGCGCCTGCTGGAGGTGGCTCCTTGAAGAAACAACGGTAACAAGCCGTGCCTGGAAGATGGGTGAAGGTCTGCCCCTGGAATCTCAGGATGCCTCCATGCGAGAATGCCTTGCCCAGTCGCACACAGGCATCATTGATGAGGAACTTCGCCGGGAAGTTGTCGGTGCAATCAATGACGAAATCCCATGGCTTGATGATTTCCTCGGCATTGTCTGAGGCGAGGAAGGTATGGTAGGTTTTTACCTCCACATCAGGATTGATGGCAATCATCTTCTCCTTGGCGCTTTCCACCTTAGGGGTGTTCAAGTCCTTGGTCTGGTGAATGACCTGTCGTTGCAGGTTACTGAGGTCAACCACATCGGCATCCACGATACCGATATGTCCCACGCCAGCCGCAGCGAGGTAGAGGGCAACTGGAGAACCCAATCCTCCGGCACCAATGATGAGCACCTTGGCATTGAGGAGCTTTTCCTGTCCCTCGAGGCCTACATCCTGAAGGAGGATGTGGCGGCTGTATCTTTTTATCTGTTCTTCTGTTAAATCTATCATTTTATTGTACTTTATGTCTTTTTTCTTTGGAAAAAAATACTTTGTATAGCAGTTTATGCTCATACAGCAGTATAGAAAAAGGTCGCAAACTATCGTAGCTTGCGACCTTTGATATTCTTTATAAATTTCCGAATCATAAATTCCCGAATCAGGAAGTATAATTCTCGAATTCTCAAATTACTCGATAACCACGAGAGCATCCTCTTCGAGTACAGCCTGACCAGGCTTTACGCAGATAGCTGTAACCTTGCCATCCTTCTCAGCCTCGATGTTGTTCTGCATCTTCATAGCCTCGAGAACGACAACAGTATCGCCAGCCTTTACTTCCTGACCAACAGCAACCTCGATGCTGGTGATAGTACCAGGGAGAGGAGCCTTTACAGCGTTGGCTGTATTTACGTTGGCAGCTGGAGTAGCCTCTGCATCATCAGATGCTGCAGGCTGACCGAGCACTACCTTCTTCTTCTCTGGTTCAGCTTCCTGTTCCATCTCAACCTTGTAAGCTTCGCCATTTACGTTCACGCTTGCGATGTTACCCTCAACAGCGTCAATCTGAACCTTGTATTCTTTTCCGTCAATTGTATATTTAAACTCTTTCATTTCTTTATCTTTATGGTTTGGCTGTTAAACTCAAGAACTTGGCGTTCCACATCGTCTGACGTGGCTTGATCGTAATGATGCCAGGCTCCTTGTCGTGTACGTTATTGCCCTGGTACTCATAGAGTGCCATGGCAATCGCAGCATAAATATTCTTATCCATTTATTCTTTCTCAGTTAAAGAACTTATCCCAGAAAACTAATCATAAAGTTTAAAGTTCAAAGTTCAAAGTTCAACTTTACATTGGCATACAGCCATGCTTCTTAGCTGGCAAGCTCTGGCGCTTGGTTGCGAGCTGAGCCAAACCACGGCAGATGCGGAAACGGGTATTGCGTGGCTCGATGACATCATCGATGTAGCCATACTGAGCAGCCTGATATGGATTAGCGAACTTGTCGGTGTATTCCTGCTCCTTCTCGGCCAGGAATGCCTTTACATCCTCGCCAGCTTCCTTCTTAGCCTTAGCTTCCTTACCGCAGAGAACGGCAACGGCACCGCTGGCACCCATTACGGCAATCTCTGAAGATGGCCAAGCGAAGTTCAAGTCAGCACGCAACTGCTTGCAACCCATCACGATATGGCTACCACCATAGCTCTTACGCAATGTGATAGTGATCTTTGGCACGGTAGCCTCGCCGTAAGCGTAGAGCAACTGTGCACCATGGAGGATGACAGCGTTGTACTCCTGACCTGTACCTGGCAAGAATCCTGGTACGTCAACGAGAGATACGATAGGAATGTTGAAGGCATCGCAGAAACGGACGAAGCGGGCTGCCTTGCGGCTAGCGTTAACATCGAGTACACCAGCGTAAGCTGCTGGCTGGTTGGCTACGATACCAACGCTCTGACCATTGAAGCGGGCGAAACCTGTGATGATGTTCTTGGCGAACTTAGGCTGAACTTCGAAGAACTCTCCGTTATCAGTTACAGCGCCAATCACCTTATACATATCGTATGCCTGGTTAGGATCCTCAGGGATGATCTCGTTCAGAGTATCGTCCATACGGTCGATAGGGTCTGTGCACTCTATGCGTGGAGCCTCTTCTGTATTGTTGCTTGGGATGTAAGAGAGCAGGCTCTTGATCATCTCGATAGCCTCTTCCTCTGTCTTGGCAGCGAAGTGGGTAACACCACTCTTGGTTGCGTGAACAGATGCACCACCGAGGTGCTCTGCATCGATGTCCTCACCTGTTACGGTCTTGACAACCTTAGGACCTGTCAGGAACATATAAGAAGTCTGCTCCTTCATGATGATGAAGTCGGTCAAGGCTGGAGAGTAAACGGCACCACCAGCGCAAGGGCCCATAATAGCAGAGATCTGTGGGATGACACCAGAAGCGAGGATGTTGCGCTCGAAGATTTCTCCATAACCAGCGAGGGCGCAGATACCTTCCTGGATGCGGGCACCACCTGAGTCGTTCATACAGATAACAGGTGCACCCATAGTCATTGCCATATCCATTACCTTGCAGATCTTCTGTGCCATAGTCTCAGAGAGTGAACCACCATTTACGGTGAAGTCCTGAGCATATACGTAAACCAGGCGGCCGGCTATTGTAGCACTACCCGCTACCACACCATCACCGAGGTACTGCTTCTTCTCCATACCGAAGTTGGTGCAACGGTGCAGCTTAAACATGTCGTACTCCTCGAAACTGCCAGCATCTACCAACATTTCGATACGCTCACGAGCTGTATATTTGCCACGTGCATGCTGCTTCTCGATGGCCTTCTCACCACCGCCAAGACGAGCCTGTTCGCGCTTAGCGATCAGCTCCTTAATCTTTTCTACTTGTTTGCTCATAATTAATTATTATGTATAATTTCTTTTTTCGTTTATAGTGATTTGAGATGATGGATATGAACCATCATCGCATAAATCGGGCACAAAGATACGAAAAAAACCGCAGATAGCGAACTATCTACGGTTAAATATTTAGAATAATGTGAAAAATCACCATTTTTGAGTGCTAAAACTCCTCGCTTTTAACTTCTTACTCTCTGCTTTTAACTTCTGACTTATCAGAATTCCATCAACACTCTTGCATTGAGCTGTCTGCCGGTGAGATAATTAGGCACGGCATACTGCTGATTTGTGACATCCGTTACCCAATAGTAGCTGTTTACATTGTCAATGCCGAAGAGATTGAGGCAATCTATGCCCACTGTAACATTCTTGAGGAATGTTCTGTGCTCATGATGGCGGTTGTCCAGTAACTGATAGCTCATTCCGATATCTGCTCGGCGATAGGCGGTGGCACGGAAACTGTTGGTTTCCAATTCTCTATGAGGTGCAGCGAATGGAAGTCCATCGGCAAAGGCAAGCTTGAGAGACAGGAGCCACTTCCTGCTGCCTGGGAAGTAATCGGTGAAGAAGAGGTTCACTGCATACCGCTGGTCGGTAGGAAGCGGGATGCTCTTGCCGTTGAGTTTCATCCTGGTATCCATCAGCGACAGGCTGAGCCAGGAATCCGTGCCGGGCACAAACTCGCCATAGAGCTTGAAGTCGAGACCTGCTGCATGACCGCTGCATTCGTTCTGGCCGTAATAAACTACCTTTACATTGCTGACAGAGTAGGGCACCAGATTGCTCAATGCCTTATAGTAGGCTTCTGCCGAGAACTTGTATCTCTGTTCATTCACCTTGAACCGGTAGTCGTAACCGGCTATGAAGTGGATGCTTCGCTGACTCTTGATCTTCCGGTTGAGCGAGGCGATGGTTACTCCATTGATGGTAGAGGTATCTCTCAGCTCCTTGAAGAAAGGTGCCTGATAATAAAGTCCTGCAGCGAAACGGAGCGTCGTGTTCTCATGGCTTGCCGGAATGATGGCGAGGGAGACGCGTGGGCTCAGGATGGTTTCCCGGTTGAAGTTCCAATGGCTCAGACGAAGACCATAGTTCAATGTATAGCGTGTTTGTCTGATATCGCCAGACTGGGTAGAATCTCCTCCGCTAGTGAAGCGGTAAGTGTCTTGAAGATAGGCTTCTATGCGGTTGGCATTCAACTCGTTTCTAGCCTTCATGGAATAGTACATATAGAGGTCTTTTCCGGTGTGAGGAATGCTGTATCCGGCAGAATCTCTCATCTCGTATTCTACGGAATTTTCTTCGATGTGCTCCCGCTTCAGCGTGACTGCAGTCTCCAAATCATGCTTTTTCACCTTATGTTTCAGCATCAGCTTGGCACTCATCACACGAGCCGTGAGATAGTTGCGGGCATGTTCGAAGTAAGTTCCTACACCTAGGTTTTCGGAGGTCTCGGTCTGGTCGAGCCAATACTGTCCCTGGATATCGTATTTTTCCTGTTCCCTGGTGTAGAAGGCACTGCCCAGGAGCGAGATGCTGGTGTTGGAAGTGATGTTGCGGGTGATGCCCAGTGTTCCGAAATAGGTGAGGAAGCGATCCTTCTCCTGACCATCGAAATATACTCTAAAGTTCTTGACGTTTTCCATTGTTCCGAAGGTGGTTTCACGGTCGGATGGTTCGAAATTGTAATGGTTGTCAGAGATGTTTCCGATGAAATCAATCTTCCAACGCTTGTTGGGCTGATAGCTCAGATAGGTTTGGTAGTCGAGATAGTTCGGCTTGTATTCTCCCTTGGTTTCCATCGAACCGAGCAGATAGGCTGTAGTCTTGTATCTCACACTGTTGAGCCAGGACAGCTTCCGGGTTCCCAATCCTATGTAGGCATCTGCTCCGAGCAGGCTGGCAGCAACGCTTCCTTCTACAATCGGGCTCTTTCCTTTCGACCTTAAGGTCTTGTAGGTGATGTCGAGTGCAGAACTCATCTTGTCTCCGTATTTGGCTGCATATCCACCCGTAGAGAATCCGATTTTATCTACCATATAGGGATTGATGATGGAGAGACCTTCCTGCTGACCGCTCCGTACGAGATAAGGACGATAAACCTCCACATTATTTATATATACGGAGTTCTCGTCGAAAGCACCGCCACGCACATTGTATTGCGATGAAAGTTCGTTGTGGGTGCTTACGCCGGCTTGCTGCTGGATGATGCCTTCTACGGCATTGCTGTTGGCAGAAGGGGCCAGTCTGGCATCCTTGAGCTTGATTTCCTGCGTCTGGTCGGTCTGGATTTTTTCTCCCGTTACATTCACTTCTCCCAGCATGGCAGCATCGGTATGGAGAACTACCTGCAGGTTTTGCTTGCCTCGAGGTTTTCTCAGCACTCTAACCTTGCTCCTGTATCCTATCATGGAGAACTTGACCATCACGCTATCGGCAGAATGAAGGCGCATGCTGAACTCGCCCTTCAGTGAGGTAAAGGCTACCTTTCCCTGGCTTGCCACGGATACGGTGGCAAGCTCTATAGGATGGCTGTCTTCATCAGTCACCCTGCCGTGGAGTGTAAATTCCTGTGCCATCATCTTCAGGGTGGCAATCAGGCATATCGTGAGTATGAATAATCTCTGTTTCATACATTATCTAACGCAGAAACACCTTATTTATTATAATAATGAAGTAGAATAATGGAATGGATGAAAATAAAAAAGGTGAGTCATCAAAAAAATGACTCACCTTTTTCATATAGAGTAGGGTAGTATTTTACTTGTTGCAAGCTTACTTGTTGCAAGCAAAATACAAACCGTCGTTAACAGCCATGCGGAGCTGGTAAAGACCAATCTCGTTCTGCTCTACGTTCATCTTCTGTCCGTTAGGCAGGCAAGCCTGGATGCTGCCATCCTCGTTGAAACTGAAGAGCTCGCGGATGTCTCCATCCTTGCTGTAAGACCAGCTCTTGTTCTTCTTGTCGAACACGAAGTAAGACTTCTCGCCAGCAGGGTCGGTAATCTCGTAGCCATTCTTCAGAGTCTTGATGGCATACAATCTGCCATCCTTGCCAGTAACATTCTGAGTCTTGCCAACGTTGGCAATCACTTTGTCGCCTGTCCAGAACTCGATAGTGTTGAGTACAAGCAAGTCAGCTGCTGAGCAGACTGCATAAGCAGGGCTGATGACAATGAAAATCAACTCGTTGATGAACTTGTTGTCAGTTGCACGCTTGTTCCAGTTGAGCACATTGTTAGTCAAGCTGAAAGAGCCGATGCAAGAACTTAAGCACATTGAACCCAATGCGAGCGCAATGATGGTGTTAACTGTAATTTTTTTCATATTGATTCTTGTTAATGAATTACTTTGCTGATTCGAATTCACGCAGGAAGCGGGTATCGTTCTCAGAGAAGAGACGAAGGTCGCTCACACGATACTTCAGGTTGGTGATACGTTCCACGCCCATACCGAATGCATAACCGGTATATACGTTGCTGTCGATACCACAAGCCTCGAGGTCGTGAGGGTCAACCATACCGCAACCCAGGATTTCAACCCATCCTGTATGCTTGCAGAAGTTACATCCCTTGCCACCGCAGATGTTGCAGGAGATATCCATCTCTGCGCTAGGTTCTGTGAATGGGAAGTAGCTAGGGCGCAGGCGGATCTTGGTATCTGCACCGAACATCTCGCGAGCGAAGGTGAGGAGCACCTGCTTGAGGTCGGTGAAGCTTACGTTCTTATCTACATAGAGACCTTCTACCTGGTGGAAGAAGCAGTGAGCACGTGCGCTGATAGCCTCGTTGCGATATACTCGTCCTGGGCACAATACGCGGATAGGTGGCTCGTGGGTCTCCATATAGTGAGCCTCGTCGTTAGAGGTATGGCTACGGAGAAGTACATTCTTGGTAACATCATCGGAGTCGGTCTTCTCGATGAAGAATGTATCCTGCATGTCGCGGGCTGGATGATCGGCAGCGAAGTTCAGCATGGTGAATACGTGCTTGTCGTCATCTACCTCTGGACCCTGATAGAGAGTGAATCCCATGCGGCCGAAGATGTCGATGATCTGATTCTTCACCACGGTCAATGGATGGCGGGTTCCGAGCGCTACAGGATAAGCTGTACGGGTCAGGTCGATGTCATCGCTTGAAGACTCTGCCTCCTCCATCTGTTCTTTCAGACCATTGATTTTCTCAAGGGCTGCGTTCTTTAATTCGTTGATCTTGATACCAACCTCTTTTTTCTGGTCGCCTGGCACATTGCGGAAGTCGGCCATAAGGGCATTGATTTCACCCTTCTTGCTGAGATACTTGATGCGAAGCTGCTCTACCTCCTCTGCGTTCTGGGCAGTGAGAGCGTTGACTTCTTTCAAGAGTTCTTCGATTTTCTCTAATAACATATCTTATTATTTGTCTGTTTACAAAATTGAAGTTTAAGCGATTTGTCCGCCATAAATGGCTCGCAAAAGTCACTATTTCATCTATTTTGAGTGCAAAGATAACATTTTTTGCTTAAAATATGAAATATCTCAAAAGAAAGTTGTACTTTTGCATAGAAAATTTGAGAAATTTTATAAGTTTATGAAGAAACTCTCTTTGATAACAGTTATGTTGGCGGTGCTTACCATCGTTTGCTTCACCTCTGTAGGATGCACAGACAAGAAGCCGGCACCTGCCGTTGATTCGACTGCGGCTGATACTGCCGTAGCCGACACACAAGCTATGGACTCAACTGAGAAATTGATAGAGGAGACTCCGATGCCGAAGGCAGCTGATGAGTTGTTTGATGATTTCCTGTTCAATTTTGCAGCCAGTCGCAAACTTCAGATGGAACGCATCCATTTCCCTCTGGCAGTATATCGTAATGATAAATTAAAGAAGCACATCGCGAAGCGACATTGGAAGATGGAACATTTCTTCATGCGTCAGGATTACTACACGCTTATTTTCGATAACCATAAGCAGATGAACCTGATGAAGGATACCACCATCGATCATGTGGTGATAGAAAAAGTATTCTATAGTAGAAAAGTAGTTCAGCAGTTCCTCTTCAACCGCATCAACGGTCAGTGGATGATGACCAGCATCAACTACAAGCCGATGTATCAGAATATGAATTCCAGCTTCCTGAAGTTCTATGGATCCTTTGCCACGGATACGGCTTTCCAGTCTCGCCATCTGCATAATCCGGTGAAGTTTACCGGTCCTGATCCTGATGATGATTTCAGTACGATGACGGGCGAGATTGAGCCTGAGACCTGGCCTGCTTTTGCTCCGCAGTTGCCTCATGGCATGATATATAATATCATTTATGGACAGAAATATACGGAGAGCAGCCAGAAAATCTTTGTGATTCGCGGTATTGCCAATGGAATGGAAACCCGTCTTACCTTCAAGAGAATCGGGGGTAGGTGGCAGCTGATGAAGCTGGAGATGTAGTTTTTTTAGTTCACTGTTAATAATTTGACCAGATATGAAGGATATCCGAGACTATAGCCTGTTGGCTCACAATACGTTTGGAATTGATGCCAAGTGCAAGCGATTCCTGGAATACTCATCGGTAGAAGAGGCACAGCAGATTGTGGCTGGGCTTACGGCTGCCGATCAGCCGCTGCTCATCCTGGGCGGAGGCAGTAATCTCCTGCTTACAGGCGATTATCAGGGCACGGTGCTCCATTCTGCCATCAAGGGCATTGAGGTGCTTGAGAATGGCAACTTGGCTGCTGCAGAACATGATGATGCCCTGCTGAATCCTGATTGGGTGTTCCTGAACTGTGGTAGCGGCGAGGTTTTTGATGATGTGGTTGCCTATGCGGTTGAGCATGACTTCTATGGTGCTGAGAATCTGAGCATTATTCCGGGCGAAGTTGGAGCGAGTGCTATCCAGAATATCGGTGCCTACGGAGTAGAGGCAAAGGATATTATATATAAGGTGGAGGCTGTGGAGATTGCTACCGGCAAGTTGGTAGTTTTCGATAACAAGGATTGCCGGTACAGCTATCGCCAGAGCAAGTTCAAGCATGAGTGGAGAGATCAGTATCTCGTTACCCATGTCATCTATCGCCTGAAGAAGACTTATGCCCCAGACCTGGACTATGGTAACATCCGTGCATCTCTGGCGACTAAGAATATCGAACATCCTACAGCGCAGCAGCTTCGTGATGTCATCATCGAAATCCGCAATGCCAAGTTGCCTGATCCTAAGGTGCAGGGCAATGCGGGCAGCTTCTTCATGAATCCTATCGTAGAGAAGGCGAAATATGATGCTTTGGCAGCCCTGTATCCGGGTATGCCTCATTATACCATCGATGAGGAGCATGAGAAGATTCCTGCAGGATGGATGATCGATCAGTGCGGATGGAAGGGCAAGAGCCTGGGACGTGCCGGTGTGCATGACAAGCAGGCATTGGTGCTGGTGAATCGTGGCGGTGCTACGGGTGAGGAGATTGTCAATCTCTGTGAGACCATCAGGAAAGATGTGAAGCAGAAGTTTGGCATTGATATCCATCCGGAAGTGAATGTAAAGTGACAAGTGAAGAACGAAGAGTGAAGAATTCGTTTGTTTTTCAGAGAAAGATTTGAATATCAATGAAGATAACATTATTGGGAACAGGAACATCTAGCGGTGTTCCTGTTTTAGGTTGTGATTGTGAGGTGTGCCGCAGCAAGGATCCACGGGATAACCGTTTGCGCTGTGCGGCGATGATTGAGACTGAGCGTACCCGTATTCTGATAGATGCAGGACCGGATATCCGTCAGCAGCTCCTGCGGGTTCCTTTCCGCAAGCTGGATGGTGTGCTGATTACGCATATCCATTACGACCATGTGGGTGGTATCGACGATCTGCGTGGTTTCTGTGTTTATGGTGATATCAATATCTATGGCGATGAAATCACCACAGAGACATTGCCGCATACGATGCCTTACTGCTTCCCTAAGGACGCAGAGAAGCTCTATCCGGGTGCTCCCAAGTTGAAGCTGCATACCATCGTACCCCATCATTCCTATCTGATAGGAGATATCGGGTTTATGCCAATCCGGGTGATGCACGATCAACTGCCTATTCTGGGATACCGTTTCGGAAAGTTTGCCTACATCACGGATATGAAGTCGATGAGTGATGAAGAGTATGCTTACCTGGATGGCGTAGATACCTTGGTGATCAATGCGCTGCGCTTCGATAAACCTCATCATAGTCATCAATTGGTGGATGATGCCATCCGTGTGGCGCGCAGGATAGGAGCGAAGCAGACCTACCTTACTCACGTTACTCATCAGATAGGATTGCATGATGCCGCCAATGCCCAGCTTCCTGCTGGTTTTTGCTTTGCCTACGATGGTCTGGAGCTGGAAATTGACGAAGAATAAGTCTTAATGAAACTGAAAGAAATAAAAAAGCACAACATATAAGATTAAAGAATCTTAAGAAAAGGCATTTTTTTTAGAAAAAGCTTGTGGGGTTCACAGATTCTTTCTACATTTGCATGTGTGTTTTTCATAGTATTAGATTTAAGGTTAACAAGGTATTGGGTCACGGCGGTGACCCTTTTTTGTTTTTATACCCTGTTAAAGACACAAAAAATGCGGTCTTTTGCAAGGCCGCATTTCTTATGATGGTTTTCATTCTTATCTTTCTCTTGAGATAGAAGGATTCTCTTATTTCTTTTTCTTGAATTTCCGGTAGAGCTTCCACGCCAGCAGAGCTCCATCGAAAGCTCCCATACCAATAGACATCATACTTTGCAGTCTCTTGCCTCTGCTTGCGTCTTTCTTGAAGGCGTCAGGCTTGGTGAAGAGAGAGTTCCACAGGGTCTTGATCTTCTTGTCGTCAGCCTCTATGCTTTTGCGAAGTGCTTCCTTGCGCAGTCTGATGTCGTTGAGGCTGTTGTACTGTGGGCAACTGTCGTCGTCCAGGTACATATTGTCATTGTTTGGCTCGTTTGTCATCATCATGCTCATTTTTTATTTTTGCATAAGCAGGCTGGCTAAGAATTTCACGAGTGGTTTTTCAATCCATTGATGTCGGAAAAGGATGAAGAGAACCAGTATCAATAAGTATGCTCCCGCCACGATGCAGAATGCAGGTGCCAAGCCTACGTAATCAGCCATGGCGAATGCGGCAGCAAACGAAAGATATATCAGAGCCAAGGCGAGGAGAGCCAGCAGCAGCGATCCGATGATCAGTGCCGTGAGCAGTCTTACCACCTTGTCAGCTGCATCGAGTTTCATATACTCAGATCTGAGCCCGATGTAATGCTTGAGCACCTCTACGAGTTGCCCGATGGTTTCTACATTCTTATCGCTCGAAAACATTCTTATCGCTTATTCAAGTAATAATATGTTGTACTTGTCGAAATCTCAGGGTAGTTGGGTGGGGCTTAAACCTCAGGAGCAACATCCTTGATATCGTCAACCAGGTCGTCAACGTCCTTGCGTGTCAACTTGATGTCGTGCTTCTTGCAGAAATCTTCCACAGCTCCAGCAATCTTGCTGCGAGTATCCTCACCCTTCTCAGGAGCAAAAATCATACCGAGTGCTGTACCAGCGATAGCGCCACCGAGGAATGCGCCAATGTAACCTAATGCCTTCATAATCTAAAAGTTTTAAATGTTATACAATATATTGATGTTAATTGTGTGATGGCGATGGCATATTGGAGTTTTGCTTCCAGATGCACTTATTTCGCTTATCAATTGCAAATATACGAATTATTCTTCAAAAAACAAGCTTTTAAGTCTTAATTTTTCGTTAAAAGTGTTGTATTACCTTGTGTTTAACAATCTTTATGCTGAAAACGTTTCTTTCTTTGGGATATATTTTGTATTTTCGCAGAATAAAAGCGTAAGGCTATGTATTGCCCCTATATATAATAAGGTGTAGGCTGAACTCAAGTTGGGACGTCACCTATATATAATAAGGTGAAGCAATATAAAATATTTAAGTAAACACAAATACAATTTTAGAAAAGATTATGAAGAAATTATCAGTTTTGAGCTTAGGATTGTGTGCTGTTCTGGCACTCGCAAGTTGTGGTACATCTAAGGAAAGTGCCTACAAGAAGGCATACGAGAAGGCACAGCAGCAGGAGGCTCAGCAGGAACCAGCTGTTCAGGAACCAGTAGTTACTCCATTGGAAACAACAACTCCTACAGAGAGCACAACTACAGAAGTTGATAATGCTACTGTTCGCCAGGAGAATGTAGATCTCATCTCAGGTTCTGGTCTGCAGAACTTCAGCGTAGTAGTAGGTTCTTTCTCTCTGAAGGCTAATGCTGAGGGATTGGCTAGCACTCTGAAGAGCGCTGGTTATGATTCTCAGATCGTTTACAACAGTGCACGTAACATGTATCGTGTCGTTGCTTCTACATTCGTAGATAAGGCTGGTGCAGTGAAGAGCCGCAACGAGCTCCGCGCTGGCAAGTATCCAGATGCTTGGTTGCTTTTGAAGAAGTAATTTTCACGTTTCACATAGAAGATTAGAAATTTCGTAACTGAATGCGAATTTTATCTATAGACTACGGTAAGAAACGTACCGGACTGGCAGTTACCGACCCATTGCAGATCATTGCTAATGGGTTGGCAACTGTTGCTACGCCCGAACTTTTCGAATTCTGCGAAGCCTATATCCAGAAGGAGCAGGTGGAGCGCATCGTCATAGGTAAGCCTACCCAGCCCAATGGGCAGCCTAGCGAGAACCTGGCGCGTGTGGAGAATTTCTTCAACCGCTGGCGCAAGGCTCATCCCGAGGTGCCTATCGAGTATTACGATGAGCGATTCACCTCTGTTCTTGCCCATAGGGCGATGATAGACGGCGGCGTGAAGAAGAAGACGAGAAGAGAAAACAAGGGATTGGTAGATGAGATAAGCGCTACCATCATATTACAAGACTTTATGCAATCAAGAAGATGATTTTACCAATTTATATTTATGGTCAGCCAGTATTGAGAAAAGTGGCTGAAGATATCACCCCTGATTATCCTGAGTTGAAGGAATTAATCAATAATATGTACGAGACTCTCGATTCGAGCAATGGCATCGGTCTGGCTGCGCCTCAGATTGGCTTGGCTATCCGCCTGGTGGTCATCGATCTCGATGTGCTCAGTGATGATCTCCCTGAGTATAAGGGATTCCGTCATGCCTTCATCAATCCTCATATCCTGGAGTATGATGAGGAGGCTGAGAAGGATTCTTCTGATGAGGGATGTCTCTCTATTCCTGGCATCAATGAGAAGGTGGTTCGTCCTACCCGCATCCATGTGAAGTATATGGATGAGCAGTTCCAGGAGCATGATGAGTGGGTGAGCGGCTACTTGGCTCGCGTGATGCAGCATGAGTTCGATCACCTGGAGGGCACGATGTTCGTTGACCGCGTGTCTCCTCTCCGTAAGAACATGATAGCTGGCAAGCTCAAGAACATTATCAAGGGTAAGTTCCGCTGCAGCTATCGTACCAAGATTCGTCGATGAAAAAGTTTATTTTCACTTTTGTGCTGGTGCTGGCTACTTTGTCAGCATCGGCGCAATATAGAGTTGACCGCCTCGTTACGGCGGGAAGAAGTGCGCTCTTCTACGAGGACTTCGTTCTTTCTATCAAGTATTTTAATCTAGCCATCGGTGCCAAGCCTTATCTCTATGAGCCTTGGTATTACCGCAGTGTGGCCAAGTTTAATCTCGATGACTATATGGGTGCCGAGAGTGATGCCTCCGAGGCTATCAACCTCAATCCGTATATCAACGATATCTACGACTTGCGTGCCATCTGCCGTATCCGTCAGCAGCGTTATGATGATGCCATTGCCGACTATAATTCTGCCATCCGACTGGAACCTCGCAACCGCAACTACTGGTTCAACCGTGCGCTCTGCCAGATGGAGGCGAAGAACTACGACAAGGCGCAGCTGGAACTTGATACGGTCATCACCAAGTGGAAGGATTATTCGAATGCCTACTCCCTGAAGGCTGAGGTGTATCTGCATCAGAAGGATACGGTGCAGGCTGAGAAATGGCTCGACCAGAGCCTGAAGCTGAATCCATACGATGGTGATGCCTGGATTACACGTGCCTATATGGCGCTTGCCCGGAAGGAATGGAAGGTGGCTGATGAGGCGCTCACCAAGTCGCTTCACTTCAAGCCGAACAATGTAAACAGTTACATCAACCGGGCATTGGCTCGTATCAACATCAATAATTTACGAGGTGCGATGAGCGACTATGATGCCGCTATCGACCTGGATCCGAACAACTTCCTCGCTCACTACAACCGTGGATTGATGCGTGTGCAGTTGGGTGATGACAACCGTGCCATCACCGATTTCGACTTCGTCATCAAGATGGAGCCGAAGAACTTCATGGCGATATTCAACCGTGCGCTGCTGCATGACAAGACGGGAAACCTGAAGGCGGCTATCCGCGATTATACTACGGTAATCAATCAGTTTCCTAACTTCTGGACAGGTCTTTCTGCCCGTGCTCATTGCTATCGCCGACTGGGTATGACGGCGAAGGCAGAGCTGGATGAGTTCCGCATCTTCAAGGCACAGATGAACAAGCATCTCGGTATCCAGCCTCGCTGGAGTGCGAAGACCAAGAAGGAGATGCGCAAGCGTTCGGAGATAGACCCAAACAAGTTCGCTTCCATTGTGGTGGATGATGAGCCGAAGTATGAGCATAACTACAAGAGCGAGTATCGTGGAAGAATCCAGAACCGCCAGGTAGAGACTGCCTATCTGCCGATGTTCCAGCTCTCTTACTTCCCTAACACTCAGAATGTGAGTGGGGTACAGGCTTTCGACAAGGATGTGGAGGCGCTGAACCAGAAGATGAAGGACAAGGTCTATATCGTATGTTCCAAGGAGCAGTTGGATGAGAACGGGTCTATGAAGATTTTCTCTCTCATCGATAAGCTTTCGGCAGAACTGAGTGTGGCGAAGGATATTGAGCAGAAGAAGGCGATATTGATGCGTCGTGCCATCGCTCATAGCGTATTGCGTGATTTCGAGGCAGCCATCAGCGATTTCACCTATTATCTCTCGCTGGATGATAAGAATGCGCTGGCTTACTGGCAGCGTGCCGTCTGCCAGGCTGAGATGGATGAGTTCAACAAGGCTCAGGGCAAGGGTGTGGTGAATATCCATTCTGCCGAGGCTGATTTCAGCGATGCCATCCGCATGAACAGCAGCAATGCCTATATCTATTATAACAGAGGTAATCTGCATGCCGGAAGAAACGAGCTTTCCAAGGCGATAGATGATTATACCATTGCGCTGAAGATAGACAACCGTCTGGCTGAGGCGTATTATAATAGAGGTATCGCACGTGCCAAGAGTGGCAACAAGCAGGCTGGTATCCAGGATCTCTCGAAGGCTGGAGAGCTGGGCTTGTATGATGCCTACTCGGTAATCAAGCGATTGAATAAGACGAAATAAGTGCTTGAACAAGATGAAATAATAATAAAAAAATCCCGCAGAGCAAAATTCTGCGGGATTTTTTTGTAACATTGATTTTTATGCTTTCCAATACGGTTGGTTTTATATTTTCTTTAAACCAATTTATATTCTCGTAACCTGCTTTACGCCCTTTACGGCGCTCAGTTTCTTGATAAGTGCATCGGTCTTGCCGGCATCATCGATCATCACGGTTACATTGCCCGAGAACAGGCCGTCCTTGGATGAGATGTTGATGCCTCTCATCACGAGCTTATCCTCTTTCGAGATGATGTTGGTGATGTTGCTCACGATGCCGATATCGTCGTTTCCGATGATTCTCAGGGTGATGGCATACTTCGATGTACCCTTTCCGCTCCATTTCGCCTTTACGATGCGGTAGCCGAAGCGGCGGCGCAGCTCCTTGGCGTTAGGACAGTCGATGCGGTGAATCTTGATACCCTTGCTGATGGTTACGAAACCAAAGATTGGGTCACCGTAGATAGGGTGGCAGCAGTGGGAGAGCTCGAAGTCGATGCCCTTCAGGTGCTCATCTATTACCAGCACGTCGTCGCTCTGCTTCAGCAGTTCCTCGGTAGGGTTCTCGAACTCGAAGTTCTCGGCACTTTCGGCAGGCTTGTTGGTGTTGCTGAGGTTGAGGTCGTGGTCGCGCTCCTCGATGTATTTTTCTACCACGGTGTTCACGTCGAGTTTCTCTTCCGCCACATCCTTGTAGAAATCTGAGTTCTCCTTGTATCCCATCTTCTTGATGATGCGCGCCATGGTGCTTTCATCAATCTCAATCTTGCGGTTCTTGAATCGGCGCTCCAGCAGTTCCTTGGCATAGAGTCCGTCCTTCTTCTGCGTTTCCTTCAGGGCGAGTCGGATCTTGGCCTTTGCCTTGGAAGTCTGCACGATGTTGAGCCATTCTCTTCTAGGCTTCTGATTGTTCTGGGTGAGGATTTCCACCTGGTCGCCCGAGTGCAGTTCCTGTCGGAAGGTTACCGCCTTGCCGTTGATCTTTCCGCCCACGCAGGTGTTGCCGATGCGAGAGTGGATGTAGTAGGCGAAGTCGAGCACCGTGGCACCTTTCGGGAAGTTCAGCAGGTCGCCCTTAGGGGTGAACACATAAACCTCGTCTTCCTTCAGGTCGGTTGTAAACTGGTCCATCAGCTGCAGGTCGTCGTTGTTTTCCAGAGCGGCACGGATGTTGGCAAGCCATTCGTCTATGCCTCCTTCTCCCTGCTTGATGCCCTTGTAGCGCCAGTGAGCAGCCAGACCGTGCTCGGCGATATCGTCCATTCTCTCGGTTCTGATCTGGACTTCTACCCATTTCTTCTCCGGTCCCAGTACGGTGGTGTGCAGACTCTCATATCCGTTGCTCTTAGGCACGCTGAGCCAGTCGCGCATACGCTTTGGGTTCGGCTGATACATATCTGTAATCAGGGCGAAGGTCTGCCAGCACAGCATGTATTCCTTCTCTCTTGGTGCGTCGATGATGATTCGGATGGCGAAAAGGTCATATACACCTTCGAAGGCGCACTTCTGCTTCTTCATCTTCTGCCAAATGGAGTGGATGCTCTTGGTGCGTCCCTTCATGTGATATTTCAGTCCGGCAGCATCGAGTTTCTCCTTGATAGGCTGGATGAATCGGGCGATATAGGCATCGCGCGAAGCCTTGGTGGCATTCAGCTTCTCCTTGATCATATAGTAGGCATCGTGCTCCAGATACTTCAGACTCAGGTCTTCCAGTTCGCTTTTCAGCTTGTAGAGACCCAGCCTGTGGGCGAGTGGGGCATAGAGATAGCTGGCTTCCTCGCTCACCTCGTGCTTTGCCTCCTTCTGTTCGGTATCACGTATCTGTCGCATCACGTTCACTCGGTCGGCTATCATGATGAGAATCACGCGCATGTCTTCTGAGAAGGAGATGAGCAGGTTGCGGAAGTTCTCGCTCTCGATGATCGGGTTGCGCTTGTAGAGATCGTGAATGCGGAGAAGTCCGCTGATGATATGCGCCACGCTGTCGCCGTATTTCTTCTGGATGTCTTCGATGGTCTGATAGCCGTCGATGACGCTGGTCTGCATCAGGATGGCGATGATGCCGTCTCTTTTCAGACCGATTTCGTTCACTGCGATTTCTGCTGTCTGCAGGGCTGCGAGTATAGGGTTCATGCCGAAGACGTTGCGCTTGATCTGGTGGTTGATGAAGGCATGCTGTATGTCTTCACGCAGATGCTGCTCATCGCCCGGCTTGAATGTGTCGCCCACGGCGGTTCTCAGGCGCTCCAGGATTTGGAGTGTCTGTTCTCTTTCTTCGGTTGTGAATTTAAAAGGTGTTTCGTTCATTGTCGTTCCCTCCCGTTGATTATATTTTTATTGAGCTGTTATAACTCATCTATCCATTTCTGACCAGACTTTGTGTTGAGCCAAATGGCGAAGCTGGCACCTATAACTGTCATGATAAACATGAATAATGTTATTAGTTCCATAACTTATATTATAAATTATCAATCCACTTCTGACCTGACTTTGTATTGAGCCAGATGGCAAAGCTGCTGCTAATAATTAGCCCCAGCGAAAAAACAAACATTAATCCTTCCATCATTAGATAGTTTTGGATTATAAATTGTCTATCCACTTTCTGCCAGACTTGGTGTAGGTCCAAATGGCTAAACTTATACCAATAACTGCTCCTATACACATTACTAAAGCAAATCCTTCCATAATATAATGTTTTTAATCGTTATACTTCATTACATTGTTCGCTGCTAAGGCAAAGCTTATAGCGCTCAATGAGCCTGCAATGATGCAGACATAATTAAATACTTCCATCTCGTCTCCGGTAATCATAGGAGATAATCCGCCTATACCGGTTCCGCTGATGAACAAGTTAGATACCCCATAGAGGTAATGTGATAGCCCCGACCTTCGGTCGTGCTCCTTTGATAATTTACTAACCATGTCGCAATATTCTATTTTAAATTTGACAAACAATGGCGTTTCAGCGTTAAAAAACGCGTACTTCGTTAAATTTTCAATGCAAAGGTACAAAAAAAAGCGGAAATATTTCTGATTATCAGAAAAAACTATTATCTTTGTAGCACATATATTGTAAATTTAACATAAATATGGTATTATGAATCAGCAAGATCTAAACCAAATCGCTGCTCGCGGTATCTCCGAGCAGCAGATTGAACACCAGTTGGAACAAATCAAGAATGGCTTCCCATTCCTCAAACTCGAGGGTGCGGCTGCCATCGGTAAGGGTATCATGGCTCCTACAGCTCAGGAAGTAGAGGACTACGAGAAAGCGTGGAACGACTACAAGGCTGAGGGTCACAAGATTGTGAAGTTCGTACCTGCTTCAGGTGCGGCTAGCCGTATGTTCAAGAATATGTTTGCGTTCCTGGATGCTCCATACGATGTTCCTACTACTGACTTTGAAAAACAATTCTTCGAGAATATCAAGAAGTTTGCTTTCCGCAAGGCACTCTGCGACAAGTGCCATGTCAACAACGAGAAGGGCATCATGTGCCTCATCAAGAAGGGCGATTACAAGGCTGTCGTGGCTAATCTCCTCAAGCCAGAGGGATTGAACTATGGTCAGTTGCCTAAGGGATTGCTCCAGTTCCACGAGTATGAGGATGAGGTACGCACTCCGATGGAGGAGCACCTGGTAGAGGCTGCGCTCTATGCAAGCAGCAACGGCGAGGCAAACGTTCATTTCACCGTTTCTCACGACCACCTGGAACTCTTCAAGCAGATGGTAGCTGAGAAGGCTGATAAGTATGCACAGCGCTACGGCATCAAGTACAACATCTCTTTCTCAGAGCAGAAGCCTAGCACTGATACCATCGCTGCCAATCCGGATAATACTCCATTCCGCAACGAGGATGGCTCATTGCTGTTCCGTCCAGGCGGTCATGGCGCACTCATCGAGAACCTCAACGAGATTGATGCTGATGTAGTATTCATCAAGAATATCGACAACGTGGTTCCTGATCGTCTGAAGGCTGAGACTGTTACCTGGAAGCAGGTGATTGCAGGTGTATTGGTTACTTTGCAGAAGCAGGCATTCGATTACTTGAAGGTATTGGATTCCGGACAGTACAACCACGAGAAGCTGGAGGAGATTATCCGCTTCGTTCAGCGTGATCTCTGCTGCCGAAAGGCTGATATCAAGGAGCTGGAAGATGCCGAACTGGTTATCTATCTGCGCAAGAAGTTGAACCGTCCTATGCGTGTCTGCGGTGTCGTTAAGAACGTAGGCGAGCCTGGTGGTGGTCCATTCCTTACCTACAACCAGGATGGCACCGTAAGTCTTCAGATTTTGGAGAGCTCTCAGATTGATAAGAACAACGAGGAGTATATGAAGATGTTTACCGAGGGTACTCACTTCAACCCAGTAGATCTCGTTTGTGCAACCAAGGATTACCAGGGCAATGCCTTCGATCTTCCTAAGTTCGTGGATCCATCTACCGGTTTCATCTCCAGCAAGAGCAAGAACGGTAAGGATCTCAAGGCACTTGAGTTGCCAGGTCTCTGGAATGGTGCAATGAGCGACTGGAACACCGTATTCGTAGAGGTTCCTCTCGGCACCTTCAACCCAGTGAAGACCGTGAACGATCTGCTCCGCGACCAGCATCAGGCTGTAGAGGGCGGCATCAAGCACGAGCATCATCACGGAGAGGGTGGCTGCTGCGGCAAGCACTAATCCCACGGATATAGATACGATAAAGGCTCAATCTCCGATTCTTCAGTCGAGGATTGAGCCTATATTGTTTTGTTAAGAGTTGAGGTTTAGAAATCGTAGAAACTTATCTAGCTGCGAGATAACAAAACTGCAAGGATTAGATCTTGGCGCTTCCTTGATTTCACTCTTAACGGATTCTTGATGTACATGCTTGCCAAAATAGCTGTACCAGATGATTGATTGAACCAAAATTCTTGTTTCTTTTCTATTATTGGATTCTAGCTTTTCCGGGAGATTTCCTGGAGTTTAGCTTTCCGATAATACTCTTTTACTTGAATTCTAGTTGTACCAGATTTCTCCGCCCAATAAAGTTGGATACTCTTCTGATGTTGTTCTTTCTACAGGAGCTGTAATCTCTACATACTCACCGTACTTTTTTGCTTTACTCTGCATAATTTAAAAGGTTTTTTGTTGATTTATTAAACTTATTATTTGATTGATCGAATGAGATAGATTATCGTGGGCATTGCTGCCCATTCATAGTCATTTCATCTTTCCTTATCTTTATCTTTTATAGTCGTATTTTATTTCTGTTTCTTACGGCTGGGGAAGTGCAATCGATTGCAACAAATTTTGCTTTCTTGCTCCCAATAGCAACTTTTCACACTACAAAGATAAGAAAAATATCGGTACGGAGATATTTTTTGCCCCAAAAACTTCTCTAAATTAAACTTTTTTAATTAAAACTGAATATTTACTGCAAAAATATGCGTTTTTCTCGTAACTGATTGAAAAAGAGCACCTACCTTCCGTAGAGGTAAGTGCTCCTGAGTAAAAGAATTAAATTTTACACATCTTATACCGTAAACTCGCCTGCAAGCGATTGCTTAAGCATCTCCCTTACCTTGCGGTTGTCATCAAATCTGCCTTGCAGATACATCATCTTCGTTACCATCGCCTCTACCGTAGAGTCGTGGCCGCTGATTACGTGAGCGGTCTTCAACTGGAATCCGGCGCCGTATCTCTCCATCTCCACGCTACCTGTCAGGCACTGGCTGATGTTCACGATGTTCACGCCTCGGTGGGCAGCTTCGTCCAGCAGTCGTATGATCCATGGAGAATGAGGGGCGTTTCCCGAACCGAAGGTACGCATCACGATGCCTCGCAGATCCGGCGATTCCAGCACGTGGCGCACGATGTTGTCCTGGATGCCCGGGAAGAGACTGAACACGATCACGTTCGGGTCGAGTCTCAGATGGGGTATCATCGGCTTGTCGTAATCCGGAGTGAGGATGTGGTGCTTGTGATACTGGAAATTGATGCCCACGTCGCAGAGGTGCGGATGGTTGAACGATTCGAAGGCGTGGAATCCCTCGGCATTGATCTTGATGGCGCGGTTGCCTCTGATCAGCTTGCCGTTGAAGAAGATGCATACCTCCGGCACCATCGGTCTGCCGTTCTCGTCCTTTGCCGATGCTATCTCGATGGCGGTCATCAGATTCTCCTTGCCGTCGGTACGCAGTTCGCCGATAGGCAGCTGGCTACCGGTCAGGATCACCGGTTTGGTCAGGTTCTCAAGCATGAAGCTCAGGGCCGATGAGGTGTATGCCATCGTATCCGTGCCGTGCAGGATCACGAATCCGTCGTAGTCATTATAGTTGTTGGCTATCATGCTCACGATTTCTGCCCATCTCATCGGGTCCATGTCGCTGGAGTCGATAGGTGGGTCGAATTTTCGCACGTCGATTTCTGCCTGGATGAGTTTGAACTCGGGCATGGATGAGACGAGATGGTTGAAGTCGAGCGGTTCCAGCACGCCTGTCACCGGGTCTTTTCCCATGCCGATGGTACCTCCCGTGTAAATGATGAGAATCTTTGGTGTTGCCATTTTCTTTGTTTCTTTACATTTTGTCACTTTATTGGCTGCAAAGATACAGAAAATATTTGTTTTTTCAAAACTTATCGGCTAAAAAAGCACCTTCTTTTTGCAAAGTGTTATGGATTATCGCTCAGAAAGCCGATGAAGACTTCAATATGTCACCGTTTTCACCCCGAAAATCCCCTTATATAAAATAGGTATTAGCAAAATATAAATAGGTATTAGCAAAGTTTAGCAAAATAAATGCATTTTTATTCGCTTGTTACAAAAAGAAATAGTACTTTTGCACACGATTTAATAAAAATACTAAGTTGTTATGGTAAAAATCACATTCCCAGACGGATCTGTTCGTGAGTACGAGCAGGGCGTTACTGGCTTACAAATCGCCGAGAGCATCTCACCGGCTCTCGCTCGCAACGTTGTATCTTGCGGTGTCAATGGTGAGACAGTAGAGTTGGATCGTCCTATCAATGAGGACGCTAGTGTAGAACTTTACAAGTTTGAGGATGAGCAGGGCAAGCATACCTTCTGGCATACTTCAGCCCACTTGCTCGCAGAGGCTCTTCAGGAGCTTTATCCAGGCATCCAGTTTGGTTTCGGTCCAGCTGTAGAGAGCGGTTTCTTCTACGACGTGATGCCTGCTGAGGGTCAGGTGATCTCAGAGAATGATTTCGCTAAGATCGAGGCTAAGATGATGGAGCTCGCCAAGAAGAACGAGCCTGTGGTTCGCAAGGAGATTGCTAAGGCTGATGCACTCGCTGAGTTCAAGGCCGACGGTCAGACCTACAAGTGCGAGCACATTGAGCAGGACTTGGAGGATGGTACCATCACCACATATACCCAGGGCAATTTCACCGACCTTTGCCGTGGTCCTCACTTGCTGAACACTGGTCTTATCAAGGCTGTGAAGATTACAAGTGTGGCTGGTGCTTTCTGGCGCGGTGATGCCAAGCGCGAGCAGATGACCCGTATCTATGGTATCAGCTTCCCTAAGAAGAAGATGCTCGATGAGTACCTGGTGGTTCTCGAGGAGGCTAAGAAGCGCGACCACCGTAAGATCGGTAAGGAGATGGAACTCTTCATGTTCTCTGAGCGTGTAGGTAAGGGTCTTCCTATCTGGTTGCCAAAGGGCACTCAGCTCCGCCTCCGCTTGCAGGAGTTGCTCCGTTCGCTCCTGAAGCCTTATAACTATCAGGAGGTTATCTGTCCTGGTATCGGCGGCAAGAGTCTCTATGTTACATCTGGTCACTATGCTCACTATGGCAAGGATGCATTCCAGCCTATCCAGACTCCGGAGGAGGATGAGGAGTATATGCTCAAGCCAATGAACTGTCCTCACCACTGCGAGGTCTATGCCCGTAAGCCTCGTTCTTACAAGGATCTTCCTTTGCGTATCGCCGAGTTCGGTACCGTGTTCCGTTATGAGAAGAGCGGTGAGCTCCACGGTTTGACTCGTGTTCGTACATTTACTCAGGATGATGCCCATATCTTCGTTCGTTCAGATCAGGTGAAGTCTGAGTTCGAGAACGTAATCGACGTGATTCTGAAGGTATTCAAGATTTTCGGTTTCGAGAACTACGAGGCACAGATTTCTCTCCGCGATCCTAAGGATACAGAGAAGTATATCGGTTCTGATGAGATTTGGGAAGAGAGTGAGAACGCTATCCGCGAGGCTTGCAAGGAGAAGGGTCTTGAGACTCGTGAGGAGGTTGGCGAGGCTGCCTTCTATGGTCCTAAGCTCGACTTCATGGTGAAGGATGCCATCGGCCGTCGTTGGCAGTTGGGTACCATCCAGGTGGATTACAACTTGCCTGAGCGCTTCAAGCTGGAATATACAGCTGAGGATAACTCAAAGAAGACTCCTGTGATGATTCACCGTGCGCCATTCGGTTCATTGGAGCGATTCACAGCCGTTCTCATCGAGCACACAGCTGGTCACTTCCCATTGTGGTTGACTCCAGACCAGGTTGCTATTCTTCCTATCTCAGAGAAGTTCAACGACTATGCTCAGAAGGTACGTCAGTACTTCGACAAGCAGGGTGTTCGTGCCTTGGTAGATGACCGTAACGAGAAGATTGGCCGCAAGATTCGCGACAACGAGTTGAAGCGTGTGCCTTACATGGTTATCGTAGGTGAGAAGGAGAGTGCCGAGGGCCTCGTTTCCATGCGTAAGCAGGGTGGTGGCGAGCAGGCTACCATGAGCATGGAAGAGTTTGCTCAGCGCATCAACGCCGAGGTTGCAGAGCAGCTGAAGGCAGCTGAAGAGTAAAAATAAGATATAAATCCGCAGGTTTCTTTGGAAATCTGCGGATTTTTTTAAAATAACCCGCTGAAAATTTGGTGGTTTCACGGAAAATGCGTAACTTTGCAGCCGTTTAATCAAAAAACGTTGAATATATCGAATAGTTAATGAAAAATGACAAAATGAAAAATCAGTACCGCGTAAACGAACAGATACGCGTACGTGAAGTGAGAGTAGTAAGTGAAGGCGGAGCTGAAGTGATGCCTACACGTAAAGCGTTGGACTTGGCACGTCAGCAAGAGCTTGACTTGGTCGAGATATCTCCTAATGCCCAACCACCAGTTTGCCGTATTGTTGACTATTCTAAGTTCCTTTACCAGCAGAAGAAACATGCTAAGGAAATGAAGCAGAAGCAGGTGAAGGTGGAGACCAAGGAGATCCGTTTCGGACCTCAGACCGATGAGCACGACTATCAGTTCAAGCTCAAGCACGCTAAAGAGTTCCTCAACGAGGGTAACAAGGTACGTGCCTACGTGTTCTTCCGTGGTCGTTCTATTCTCTTCAAGGAGCAGGGTGAGGTTCTCCTTCTCCGTTTCGCCAATGATTTGGAGGAATGCGGTAAGGTAGAGCAGATGCCAAAGCTCGAGGGAAAGAAGATGTTCCTCTACATGAGTCCTAAGAAGGCTGGTACAGCTAAGAAGAGCCAGCAGAAGATGGACCGTGAGAAGCGAGAGGCTGAAGCTAAGGCTGCTGCTGATGCAGAGCGCGCTGCCAATGCCGAGAAGAATGGCTTGCTCGCCAATGCCAAAGGCGGCGATGCCCTGAAGAAGCTCGCAGAAGGAACAGAGGATTAAGAAAAAAAAGATGCGTAACGCCCTGGTATATGCGTTGCCATCGCTATAATAAATAACAATTTAAAATTAAAAGTAAAAATGCCAAAAGTAAAGACTAATTCCGGCGCAAAGAAGAGATTCCGTTTCACCGGTACAGGTAAGATTAAGCGTCATCACGCTTTTCACAGTCACATCTTGACTAAGAAGACAAAGAAGCAGAAGAGAAATCTCCTCGGCGAGACTCTCGTAGACCGTTCAAACTTGAAGCAGGTTCGCGACTTGCTCTGCCTTCGTTAATTATTAACTTTTTAGTCGAACTTTTAAAGAAAAAAAATTATGCCAAGATCAGTAAATCACGTTGCATCTAAAGCAAAGAGAACAAAAATCTTGAAGCTCACTAAGGGTTACTATGGAGCTCGCAAGAATGTATGGACAGTAGCTAAGAACACTTGGGAGAAGGGTCTTACCTACGCTTATCGCGATCGTCGTAACAAGAAGCGCACATTCCGCGCATTGTGGATCCAGCGTATCAACGCTGCTGCTCGCCTCGATGGTATGAGCTACAGCCAGTTGATGGGTGCTCTTCACAAGGCTGGTATCGAGATCAACCGTAAGGTTCTCGCTGACCTCGCTGTTAACAACCCAGAGGCTTTCAAGGCTATCGTTGCTAAGGTGAAGTAAATCCGACGCCAGGCTCTTTTCTTCCGGAATTTTCCCGATAGGAGAGTGTTTGGCCTCTAGATTAAAGAAAACTGAAGATTGCATTGGTTGGAAGTATTTCCGCTGATGCAATCTTTTTTTATGCCCGGAAAATAGAAAATTCCTCAAGAATGATTAAATAATTCCTCAAAATCTTGCATATTATTATATTTCTTCATATATTTGCAGGGTTAATTAAAAGCATACTATTATGAAAGAAAAAAAATATCATATAGATTTGCATGAGGGTGAGGATATGGTAGCTGAGCCTACGCCAACTCATCGTGTTTCGGTGATGGAGCATGCTGTGCCTATGCCGATGAGTGGTTTCGAGAATCATAAAGAGGTTTTAGATGAAATTCCGGAGTTGGGTAATCATTTCTCCTGGGAGAGTTTGATGGAGAGCATTGAGTATTGTAAAAACATTGCGGATGATCCAACGAAGTGGGAGCCATACGATGATTTTAAAGAACGTCTTTATCAGGATTTCCCATGGCTAAAGTAATTATTCACCCTCTTTTCGAACAGAAACTTCATGAGTATGTTGAAGAAGCTTATGAGGTTTATGGTAGAAAAACGGCTCGTAGATGGATGACGGAAATTGACAAGATCAAGAGCTTTTTGGAGGTCTTTCCAGAAGGAAGGCCGCCTTTTAATGGTGCTCCTGATTTTCCATACCAGCTGCGAGGCGCTAATTTCATGAATAATTTTAAGTTGATTTATTATTATCTCGAAAAGATGGATGAAGTTCATTTCGTAGATATTTGGGATATGAGAAAGAACCCATCCAGCTTTTGGAAACAAGAAGAATAACTTATAAAAAGCAAAAAAAATCCCCAGCTATCCATCAAAGGATAAATGGGGATTTTATTATTTATCAGCCTTTCGGGAGCTTATAACCTTTTCCGCTTTACTTCATCAACTCAAGACCTGCCTCGAACTTGGTGGTCTTTTCCATGATGGTAGGAAGCTGGTTTACAACAGTCTTCAAAATCAGGAATTTTGCCAAATCATCCTTGTCCATACCTGTAGTAGGAATCTTGTTAACCTGAGCATAAAGCATGGCGATGATAGGAGCTACGAAATCCTTGTCAACATAGAAATATACCTTGTTGGCTGCTGGATAAGATACGTGTACTGGAATACCGGTCTTAAACTGATCCAACATGCCGGCTACCATAGCCTTCTCCTGAGCATCGTCGATGTCTTCTGTAATCTTGGCTGTGTTCAGGAACAAGGTAATCATATTCTCGTTAACCACCTTGTATGTAGCGTAATCGTTAGCTACCTTCCAGTCCTTGTCATCAGCCTCTTCCTTGTAGGTTGCAGAAATCTGACCCTTCTCATTGAAGGTTACATCCTGCAGAACGCTTCTGAGCTGGCTGTTGAGCAGCATTGGAACCATTGAGATGGCATCCTTTACTGGATATGGCTCATCAAAGAGACCTGGAATTTCGATAACTGCATCGTTAGAACCTTCCCAGTTTAATACTATTGAACCTGTTGCCTGGTAAGTTGTTGGATCCATACCAGCCTCCTGTACCTTCCAGGTGCCTTCAATCTTCTCGTTGCGTACAAATCCCTTCTCGTCATTGTCATCATCGCTGCTACAAGCAGTGAAGAAGCCAAGGGTGCAAACCATGGCCATCAAATAAATAAACTTTTTCATTTTTCTTCTCTTTTTTTGTTAATGAATAATTGTTGTTTTTTATCTCTCTTTGGCTATATATATTAATGTACGCGTACATTATTATATAGATAGCTTCAGCAGAATATGATCTGTTACTTCAGCTGATACGTGATGCCGATGCTGCCGTAGATAGGATACATCGTCTGCTCGATGGTCTCGAAATCCTTCTTGAAGATGCCGTTCAGACCCCAGCTCAGGTCGGCGCAGATGCCCCAGCGGTTGTTCAATCGCCAGTCTATTCCGAAATCTACGCCTACGTGCCAGTTGCGCATATCGTCGCTGAAATCGTAATCACCTCGTTCACCTTCCTTTTCGCCCAGCATCACCTTCTGTCCCGTAGGGTCCCCCTTGGGATGACCCTCCTCCTGGCGGCGGAGATAACCGTTGTATGCCCAGCCCTCAAACTTCTTCGAGGTAACATAGCTTACGTATGGACCCAGCTTGAAGCGGAGATTATCGCAGACATCGTATGTTGCCTGAATCGGAACGGTGATGAGACTCATATCCACCTTGGTCACTACATCGCCCGTAAAGATGCCCTGCAGCTCCTCGCCGCCACGAACTATCTTCATATAGTAGTTCTTAACGCCCGCATCGGTCTTCATGCTCTTGTTCTCGAAGCGGATTCCTCCCACGAAACCCCAGTTTCCGGAGAGTGGGTGATAGGCATCCACGCCCAGACTGAAGTTAGGGCGAAGGGTGTAGCTGTGAAGCGTGCGGATGGTGGCAGGCATGCCGATAGGGGCGGTGCCGCCCAGGTTATACGCCACGCGTGCCTGATACTCATAGCCGTGGAGATATTTGTTCCAGGCACTATTCTTGTCTCCTGCCCATGAAGCAGCGCTGCATGCCAGCAGGAGTGCCAGTACTGTTATCTTTTTCATTTTTCTTCTTATTTGCAAATCAGTTTGAAACTATCCACCCAGAGGGTGCTGCCTACAGCTCCCAGGAAGTTGGCACCATCAGAACTGGATGAGCAGACGATGGCCAGACTGTAACCGCCATTCTTCAGCTTCACGGGGTCGATGGTCTTGCCGTAGGATTGATAATCGAAATCTACGCTGAAGTGATGCCATTCCGGTGTGTATCCAATAGCAACTTTTCCGTTGTCATCGCGGGCTTCGCCTACCAGTGCAAGTGCCACTATCTGCTTGCTGCTCTGTACGTTATCGCCATAGAGCATTACTGCATTTCCATTCTCGTCGATGTTCTCGTAGAGCACGGCGTAGATGGTTCCGTAGTCATGTCGGTTCAGTTCGTTCATATCCTTGTCGGTGAATTTCTCGCCAGCCTGATACTTGTACCAGCCTTCCAGCTTTTCCGGTTTGGCGCTGAAGCTGAATGGGCGACCGAACTTGGTGGCTTTCATCGCATCGCGCAGGGCATCGGTGGCATCAAACTGTCCGATGAAGAGGTTGCCGGCAGCGATAGGCTTGTGTACCATATCGGCAAGCTTGCTGGTGCGCTGGGTGGTGAGCTTCACGCCCTTGTCCTGATAGCCGTCTTCTGTCATCACGGTAGGATATTCCTCCGGTTTTGCCGATGGGTTGCTGATCTTGAATCCCGGGTTTCCGGTTGCCCAGATGTCGAGAAGATCACCATTCCAGTTTTCCTGCCAGTTGTAGTATCCCTTGCTGAGGTATGCGTTTTCGAAATCGAATTCAAACTCCTTGCTCATGGTGGTCTGACCCTTCTTGATGCTCACCTGATAGGTGCGGGTCCACTGCTTGTCTTCCGATGTAACCACGTATGTAACAGGACCTTTGGAGAAATCGTGTACACTTCCGCTTTCCGGCTGGATGGTGGCTCCAGGAGTGAGCCGGAACATCGGTGCCTGCTTCTTGAGACTGGCGGATGGCTTCATGGTGAATTCTATCTTGTCCTGGTCGCTCTGCACGTTGACGAGCGTATCCGATGCGTTTGTGAACCACAGCTTCAGCCAGCCTCCTGGGTGGATGTATGCCTGCTCGATGTCGCATTCGGCATTGAGGGGTTCATCCTTGAAGCATGAACTGAGTGATAGGGCGCAAACCGTCGATAAAGATAGCGTTATAAATTTTCTAAAACCCATTGTCTTCATATCCTTTCCTTTATTATATAAGAGCGTTATCTTTTTGGGATATCCGCTGATGATTCAATTTTCTGGTTGCAAAGTTACGCAGAAAACTTGAAAGCACCAAACATTTTCCACTTTATTTGCATATTATTTATGTTTCTGATTATTTGTTAGATGGGGTAGGAAAAAAAGAAGACTGGGCATCCCTTTTGGAATGCTCAGTCTTGATTTTAGAAATTTACATTGTCGCCTCCGCCGCCTTCACCGTCTCCGGTGTTATCCTTTCCGGTGCCGCCTGATGGGGTGTTGCCGCTGCTTGGGTTGTCCTTGTCGGTGCCGCCGGATGTATCACCGGTATTGTCCTTATCGGTTCCGCCTGAAGTTCCTCCGCCTGAAGTGCCGCCTGAAGTTCCGCCGCCATTTTCCTTGTCTTCGATGCCGTTGTACTCGGTCATCTCCTCCATCTTGATGCCACTGAGCATCGGCTTTACTCGCTTGCCCTGGTCCATGACAGAGTAAGGTGAGTAGATGATGTACATAGCCTTGATGTTGGCTTGGGTGAACTTCTTGGCGCTTACGGCTGGGGAAGTTCTGATGCCGAGCTTGAAGCTTCCGAAGTTGTCGAGCACCACCTTGTTGCCTTCGGAGATGTTGGCTGAGATCTCTGTCATCAGGGCGTTGATCACGGCCAGGATGTCCGGTTCGGTAACGGTGCATCGCTCGGTAATCTTCTTGGCGATGGCGCTGGTGTGCACCACTCTGTTCACTACTGCTCTACCGTAGATCATTCCCCTGGTAGGGGAGTTCTTGCGGTTGTTCTTCACTTTTCTGAATTTTGCCATACTCATTTAGATTTAAAGGGTTAAACAATCATTTTTCTTTCTTCATCGTTTTTTTGTCACGCAGATTTCGCAGATGACGCAGATTTCTCTGCGTTAGCTACTCATGCACGAGGTTACCCCCAGGGTGGTGGCAATCGCCGTGAGAATAGAAATCGCAATCTGGATAACGGTTTTCCATGTGTCTTTCTTCATTTTGTATGTCCTTTCTGTTTTTATGTGTTATTAGAATTTTTTACATCAGTACCTGCTGACGATTCTTCCGCCGCATGGTATAGCTAACGTGCAGCCAGCGGTGCTTGCCGGGAGAGGCGCCGCGAGGCTCCAGAATCAGCTGGTCGAAGGTGCAGCTCGATTCTATGAATTTTCTGTACTTCGCCAGAATCTCCTCGTTCGGGATGAAGATGTCGGCAGCCTCGCCCAGGGTGTGCTGACTTCCCGGTACGCCATGTACGGCGAGGTTGAGCTGCGGACAGCGATACCCGCTCGTGATGGTGATGATGCCGCAATGCAGACGAAGTGGTTCCAGCACCTGCTCGCACAGCATCATCAGACGGATGATGACCATGGAGCTTTGTGGAGTGTTGTCGATGCCATACTTGATGGCGGTGCCTGAGCGGAGAAACTCTCCGAGGGCGAAGTGAGTGGAGAGGAGCATCTGCTGCATCCTCTCCAGTTCTAACATTGTGTGTGTTTCCATAAGCATTATTGATTGGTTTACGATGCAAAGATACGAAATTTTTTCGGGTTTGTCAAGGGTTTGGGGGTTACTGCGAGGGTTACATTGAGGGTTACCCCGTTTGGGAAATCATTTGAGCCTCTTTTGGGTCAGAAATGAGCCTAACGTAACGTTTGTTTTAGGCTCATTTCATCGCCAAAAGAGGCTCTATTGCAGGGTAAAAGAGGCTCTATTCCAGACCAATAGAGGCTCTATTCCAAGCCAATAGAGGCTCTTTTCAGCTTTCTCCTCCTTCCATGATCAGCAGCTCGATGATTCGGCAGGGAGGATTCTTCTGCAGCTGCTCCATGTAGAATCTCGTGATGCTGTCGGGGTAGATGCTGTTGCGCTGCTCCATGCCCCTGAGCTTGCTCAGCGCCTTATCCGGATGATTGGGTGGGGGAATGCAGCTCTTCTGGAAGAACTGGCGGTAGAGCTTCTGCAGGGGGATGGGGCGCAGGAGATCATCGTGCCACTCATCGCCCACGTCCTCCTCGCCGCTGCTCCTCACCATCACATAGTCGCTCACATCGTGTACGAACTCGATGATCCATCTCTTGGGACATCGCCACTCCCGGATGCCCGATTCCTGATCCAGCATCCACTTATAGTCGTCGAGCATCTGCTCGTGGGCACGGGCTCTCAGCTCGTTGTACTCTTCTCTTGTCATAGGCGTATTATTTTAGAAAAATATGATTGCTGGCGCAAAATATGAATCACTATTCACTATCTCCAGGGTTCATCGTCTTTCGCCAGTACCTTGCCCTGCATCACCTCGGCTATGCAGTCGTTCTCCGATTCCCTTTCGTCGTATCTGCCGCAGGGCTGGCGCACGTAGTACACCTTTCCGGGATGACAGAACTCCTGGTCTCTCACCTTCAGCATCTCTACGATGGTAAACATCTTGCCCTCCTCGGGCTTCGAGATTCGGTTTACGGTGAGCAGGAAGTCGGCGAGGTTCGCCCACTGGGCACTGCCCGCTACGGAGTAGATATCCAGCGGCGGAAATGCCTCGTGACCGTCCTTGTACTGTATTCTCGGGTGAGCCACCACCACCGTCCAGATGTGGCGCGTACGGCTCCATGCCTGCAGCTTCGTCAGCATCAGTCTCACCTTCTCCGTCTCCGTGGCACGGCTGCCGCCCTCGGTCATGTTGATGAACACATACGGGTCTATCACCAGATAATCTATCTTCTGCTTCTTGCGGTTCATCATCGCCTCCATCATTCCGATGATGTAGTTGCTGTCGGGCAGACGGGTCTTCGTGTCGAAATCCACCATGTGCTCCGACAGGTAATCCAGCACCTTCTGGTTCTCCTGTCTTGCCTCATCGGGCGATTCTGCGCCGTCCATATTCTCCGTGTTCCTCACCCCCAGGGCTATGCGGGCAATCTCCCTCACGTGCTTGCCCTTGATAGGTTTCTCGAACGAGAAGAACGCCACGCACTTCTGGTTGTGGTACATCAGATGCGCCATCAGACAGTTGAGGAAATCCGTCTTTCCCGAGTTAGGGCGACCGGTGAGGATGATGAGTCCGCCCTCGGAAGTGGGGTGGAAGATGCCGTCGGTGAGTCCGCCCATGCCCACCTCGTAGCCACGGTCGTAGTTGCCCATCATGATGTCGAGGATGTCTTCCTTGTGCTCCGAGAGGTCGTAGATGTCGGCATCGCTGATGCCCTGAGCCTCGGCTATGATTCGCTGCACCTCGTGGCTTCCGAAGGCATCATATACCTCGCTGATGTCCTTCTTGCCCTGCGGCAGCGTGGTAACCTTGGCGCGGGTCTGGTATTGTTCTATCAGGAGTTTTACCAGTCGGCGGCCCGGGCGGTCGGTATCGCCGCAGATGATGATCTCGCCCGCCTGCTGAATCCACTCGTCGAAAGCCTCGTGACTCTCCTCGATGTTGGTGCTGGCGCCGTTGGCGATGCTCAGCACGTAGGGGAATCCGCAGGTCATCAGCGTGAGTCGGTCCTTTTCGCCCTCGGTGATGATGAGCTGGCGGATGGGTTGAGCGTCGGGGCGGAGCAGGTTGATGCTGTCGATGCCGTAGGGGGCGCAGGGCTTGGTGGGGGAAACCTGGCAGAAGAGCTTGCTCCACTCGCCTGTGACGGGGTGCTGCTGCACGGAGCGGAACTTCACGTTGATGATCTTGCCGTCCAGGTAGTTGCAGTAGGCGATGGCAGGTACCATCTCCACGCCTTTCGGGTCCTCGCTTTTGGTGTCATCCGCATTCTGCTTCATCCATGCGCACATCACTCCTTCCTGGACGATGATGTCGGGCGAGAGCTTCATTGCCTGCATGTATCGCTGCACCATCGACTGGAGCGAGGCGAGTTGGCTGGCGGTAATCAGGGGACGGGCCTTGGGATGGCGCGAGAGGAGGTTGGCGGGGTGGAAGTGGTCGATGAACTGCTGCTGCTCTTCCTGGGTCTTGAAGGGGTAGATGGGGTAGAGCCAGGATCGGGTTTCTGCATCTATCTCGTGGAAGTCGTCGGGCAGCATGGGCACGTAGTCTTTGGCCTTGTGTTCATCCTGCTGCTTTTTCTGTGCGTTGGCATAGTAGTTTCCGTTCACCTTACCGCTGCCCTTTCCGAGCAGCGATTTCATCTCTTCCAGGTATCCGCTCCAGTTGCACGACCAGCAGTGGGTCAATCCGTTATCTACCTTGATGAAGCAGTGACGCTTTCCGCATTTCGGACATGTCACTTGGATGTCGAGCTTTCCTCCAGCCATCAGCTTCATGGTTTTCTGGCTGATGTCCTTCAGGTGATTGAGGAGGGTCTTGAGGGATGGAGCATCATCAGCAGGGATGATGCCGCTCAGCATTTCCTTGTATCTCTCGAAGAGCAGCTTCTCTTCATCAGAGAGATTTTCCTTGATTTCATTGAAGTCGGTAGCATAGTAACGTGGCTTCTCATTTTTGTTTTGATTTTGTTGGTCTTCTTCCATGTTTTTAGTAATTTTATGTTGTTGTTGTATTGTTTGTTTTCTTGTGAAAGCTTGTTTGTTTGACAGTGGTTTACTTTGGAACAACCCAGGTGTGCGAGAATTTGTTCCAGGCAGCGTTGCCGGATGGTCTCGGCGCAGCATCCTGTGGTATTCGATGCTGCTCCTGGGTTCCATCACTTCGTGGCGTATCATAGAATCGCTGCTTCGACGCCTTGTCCTGATACTCGAAATTCGAGATAGGTCGGTACTGCCGCATCATTTCTGCTGCATGCAGCTTGAGGTACTTGGTGGCATCATTCACGGCACGCATGATGTTCTTCTGCATGAAATCGTATTTGATGAGATTGGCGAGCCAGCAGCTTTTGCCCACCGGGTTCTTGATGTTCATCATCACCTTGCTGTTCTTGAGCAGATAGGGATACAGATAGTCGTTGAAGAATGTGTTTGTAGCCATGTTGGTAGGGCAGGCTTCCTCCGGATTTATGTAGAGATTCGGATTAAGCTTTTGCGTTATTTCATTCACGGGCTTTACCACCTTGGCGTAAGCATCCGGGTCGGTTCCGATGTAATTGAGGAGCGCCTTGGCTGCAGCTTCCACTTCCTTCTCGTGCTCAGCCGAGCAAGTTTTGCACCCCGTTACATTCTTGCTTAAATTTTTCTTTTTATTATTTTTCTTTTCAATATATATATTATTATTAATAACGGGGTGCAAGGTTTGCACGCTTGAGTTCAAATCGGGGTTGTTTCCCATATCTTTCTCGTCGCTGACATGCCAGATAGGAGTGTAAAACGCCATGAGATTCTGGTCGGTATGAGGCTTCTCATCATTTTTCCAGATGAATCCGAATCCTGTGCATCTGAGCAGGATTTCCACGAAGTCATGTCGGCTATGGAATCGCAGTCCCTCTACGATGTCCTTAAATCTATAACTGTCATACAGTTTCTGCTGGTTCATCCATGCCGGTTCGCCGAAGTAGAGCATCAGCATTTTGCGGATCTGCGTATCCGTCAGCCCGCTGGTATGCCAGCAGGCGATGAGTCTTCGCTCCGTCTTGATATCGATGCAGGTGGTGAGCGGCTGGATGGTGTATCTGTTGTCAGTGCTGGTTGTGTTGTTTTTCATTTCAATTTACCATTTACGTTAGTGAATTTGTTGAAGTAGAATACATTCAGTTCGTTAAGCTCATCCAGGCTCTCGATAGAGTGTGTCAGATGATAACCGAACGTTCCGAATACTTTACGAAAATCCTTTCTCATATCTTCGATATTTTCATCACTCATGTTGGCAATCACCCCACGGAAGCCTCCTTTCTTTTTCTCGCAGTCGGCTTCAAAATCTGGGTGTGCGTTGAGGGGTGGCTCCAGGAGGAGGATGCATACGGCAATGCGCTCGATAGCTTCCGTTGACAGGCTGCAGTTGTCGGGTACGTTCAGGTATTTGTTGAATACCTTGTTGTGTATTCCACTTGTCTCGTGAAAGGCTGATTTCGTAATCTTGTATTGCTCATTCAGTTCTCGGATGAAGAGGCTGATGTTCAAGGTTTCCTTTCTCTGCATTTTCCATCTTGTGGTGTAACCTGTGAATTTTTCTGCCTTCTCTGCATCATATTGAATGTAGATGGTAGCCTTGGGTCTTGGTCTGTTTTCTGTGTTCTTTTTCATTACTTTTGTTTAATGCAAAGGCGACATTGCCTTACGCATTGCAAAAAAATGAAAATTCCGTGACATAGCCAAAGAGATGAATACTTCGTGACTATAGTAGATGAAGTGATAAAAATATTTTTTTGCCACTTAATACTGCGAGATTTAACAGAAATAATTTGGTGGTTTCGGATAATTGGCGTATATTTGCAGGATAGGAGTTAAAACAATTCTTTCAATTAATAAATAGTAAGTTATGATGGTATATGTTGCAAATCCACTTTATGATGCCGTGTTCAAATACCTGATGGAGGACGAGCGCATCGCTAAGACCATTCTTTCGGCACTCTTGCAGAAGGAGGTGCTGGAGGTAAAGATGCGCCGCAACGAATACAGCAATATCAATCGTAATGCCATTTCCATGTTCAGAATCGACTTCGCCGCCAAGGTGAAGGAGAAGGATGGTTCACAGAAACTGATTCTTATCGAACTGCAGAAAACATGGCTTGAGACGGAAACTTTACGCTTCCGCCAATATCTCGCCTTGCAATATAACAACAAGGAGAATATGACGAAAGAATCTGACAATAAGTATGCTCTTCCTACTGTTGCCGTGTATCTGTTGGGTCATCGTGTAGGTGAAATCAATGAGCCTGTGGTTTATGCCCAGCATCGCATTTACGACTACGAGGGGAAGGAAGTTGTGCTTGATCAGCCAGATCCGTTTGTGGAGAGTCTGCAGCACGACAGCATCATCGTACAGATTCCTTTGCTAAGAGGCAAGGTGAATAATCACTTGGAGAGAGTGCTGAGTGTCTTCGACCAGACTCTTGCTTACGAGGAGGATAGGAGAGTATTGAGAGTAGATGAATCGCAGTATGCTGGTGATGGTGAAATGGAATATATTGTTCATAGACTTCAGTCGGCTGCCGCTGATCCTGAAATGCGTTATCAGATGAATGCTGAAGCTGAGTTCTTCAAGGCTTTAGAGGATCGTGATACTGCGATTATGGAGCAGGCAAAACTTATTGAAAAGAAGGATGCCGACCTTCTAGAACAAGAGAAGGCCATCAAGCAGAAGGATGCTGACCTTCTAGAACAAGAGAAGGCCATCAAGCAGAAGGATGCCGACCTTCTTGAGCAAGAGAAGGCCATCAAGCAGAAGGATGCCGACCTGTTTGAGCAGCAGGAGATGCTGAGACGTATGGTAGAAAATCTGACTAAGAATGGTATGGATGATGCTACGGTCATGAAAATGACAGGATTGACAGAAGAGCAGATTAGAAAGTTGAAATAATTCCCCACCCACAAAAAAAAGGGGACTGAAATCTCATTTCTGAAATTTCAGTCCCCTTAAAATTTTTATTTAGCTAATGAATAGCAAATGCTTTATCTCCAGGAGATTAAGCCTTGCCCTCCATCTGAGCCTTCAACTTAGCAAGAGCATCGATGTCGCCGAGTGAAGTACCAGCAGCTACGTTGTTGATAGCTGGAGTCTCGTTCTTGCGACCACCGTTACCACCACGCTTGTGAGCTGGCTTAGCGATTGGCTCGTCCTTGCCCTCCTCGAATGTACGAGAGTGAGAGAGGATGATACGCTTTGTCTCCTTAACGAACTCGATTACCTTGAAGTCGAGCTCCTCGCCCTTCTTAGCCATTGAGCCGTCCTCCTTGGTGAGGTGCTTTGGAGTAGCGAAGCCTTCGCCACCCTCTGCGAGAGCAACTACAGCACCCTTATCCATCATCTCAACGATGGTACCCTTGTGTACAGAACCTGGAGTGTAGATTGTCTCATACTCATCCCATGGGTTCTTCTCCAACTGCTTGTGGCCGAGGCTCAAGCGACGGTTCTCCTTGTCGATCTCGAGAACTACTACGTCGAGAGTAGCACCAACTGTAGTGAACTCAGATGGGTGCTTGATCTTCTTGGTCCAAGAGAGGTCAGAGATGTGGATCAGACCGTCAACGCCCTCTGCGAGCTCTACGAAGATACCGAAGTTAGTGAAGTTGCGAACCTTAGCAACGTGCTTGCTGCCGATAGGGAACTTAGTCTCGATGCACTCCCATGGATCTTCCTTGAGCTGCTTGATACCGAGGCTCATCTTGCGCTCAGCGCGGTCGAGAGTCAGGATAACAGCCTCTACGTCGTCGCCAACCTTCATGAAGTCGTTAGCTGAACGGAGGTGCTGGCTCCAAGACATCTCAGAAACGTGGATCAAGCCCTCTACACCTGGAGCAATCTCAACGAATGCACCGTAGTCAGCCATAACCACTACCTTACCCTTCACGTGATCACCTACCTTGAGGTTTGGATCAAGTGCATCCCATGGATGTGGAGTAAGCTGCTTCAAACCGAGAGCGATACGCTTCTTCTCCTCATCAAAGTCGAGGATAACAACGTTGATCTTCTGGTCGAGAGATACAACCTCGTGTGGATCGCTTACGCGGCCCCAAGAGAGGTCTGTGATGTGGATCAAACCGTCAACACCGCCGAGGTCAACGAATACACCGTAAGTAGTGATGTTCTTAACGGTACCCTCGAGGATCTGACCCTTCTCGAGCTTGCCGATGATCTCCTTACGCTGCTGCTCGAGCTCCTGCTCGATGAGCGCCTTGTGAGATACAACGACGTTGCGGAACTCCTGGTTGATCTTTACAACCTTGAACTCCATTGTCTTGCCTACGAATACGTCGTAGTCGCGTATAGGGTGAACGTCGATCTGGCTTCCTGGCAAGAAAGCCTCGATACCGAAGACGTCAACGATCATACCGCCCTTAGTGCGGCACTTGATGTAACCCTGGATGATCTCCTCGTTCTCGAGAGCAGCGTTAACACGCTCCCAAGACTTGCTGAGGCGAGCCTTCTTGTGAGAGAGTACCAACTGACCCTTTGTGTCCTCCTGGTTCTCTACGTAAACCTCAACCTTGTCGCCTACCTTGAGGTCTGGGTTGTAACGGAACTCAGAAGCTGGAATGATACCATCGCTCTTGTAGCCGATGTTTACGATAACCTCTTTCTTATCAACAGAGATTACGGTACCCTCAACCACCTGGTGCTCAGTTACCTTGTTAAGTGTTTCGTCATAGGCCTTCTCGAGGTCTGTTTTGCTGACGCCTGCGTTTGTGCCATTCTCGAACTCATCCCAATTGAAGTCGTCGAGTGGCTGTACGTTCTTAAAATTTGACATAAAAAATAATTAAAAAATTTAAATTAATAAAGTTTGACTTTATATATTGTTGAAATCGGGCGCAAAATTACTCATTTTCTTTGAGTTACAAGCATTTGTGTTTGCTTTTCTTCGGTTTATTAATGATATTTAACTAAATGAGGCGGTTTGAGGGGCGAATCTTGTGGTTCCTACTTATTATATATAATGTCTTCATCGGATATTCTTTTCATCGTTTTTTTTCTTCATCGGATTACGCGGAGTTATCGGATACATTCTTGCTGCACGGATTACGCACGGAATTTAAACGGAAAGCGACCTGTTCGGTCGTGGAACCGGAACTGCGTGACCTTATAACATGTGGTTTAAGTCGCCAGTTGCATGAATTTTGCGTTAAATTCATTAAAAAAAAACACGGAAATGATGGTTATTGCAAATATTTTGTTACCTTTGCCCTTGATTATGAAAATATGAACTAACGATTGAGTAGATATGACACTAGTCATTTTAACCATACTGATCCTGGCCTGCGTGCTCATTGCAACTGAGAACGTGACCAAAGTAAACCGTGCTGCCGTGGCTATCTTCGCCGGAACGGTGGGATGGGTGCTGTATATATGCTTCGGTATGGACTTCGTAACTAGCGAACATTCAGCGGATTATACCCGCTTCCTCAATTTCAGCGAAATGGAATCAACCAGTACTTCCGTCAAGTACTTCATCTCCCGAAACATCTTCCTCCCACAGGTGGGTAGGGCAGCGGAGATCGTGATGTTCCTGCTCGCTACGATGACGATCGTAGAAATCCTCAACAACAACGGCTGCTTCGACTTCGTGCGCCAGTTGCTTCGCACACGCAGCAGCAAGAAGATGCTTTGGACACTCGCCATCGTTACATTCCTGATTTCCATCAATCTCGATAACCTCACTACCACCGTGATGATGCTCACCATGATGCATGGCATCATCCCGAGCAGAAGACAGAGAATGGTGTATGGAAGCGCCATCCTCGTAGCTGCCAACTGTGGCGGTGCGCTCACCGTGATTGGTAACCCGGAAGGTCTGGTACTGTGGAATTCAGGGGCTGTTACAGCCACCGTTTTTTCCTTTTCATTACTCCTCCCTTGTCTTGCAGCGTGGTTGATTCCAACCCTGCTGATGCAGCGTATGCTGCCCGAAAGAGTTGAGACAGAGTGGATTGTGATGCCTTTCCGTGGCGATGACACCCGCCTGAACAAGTGGCAGAGATTGCTGATGCTCCTCGTGGGAATCGGCGGTCTGTGGTTTATCCCTACCTTCCATAACATCACCAAGCTCAGCCCGTTCCTGGGCGCCCTGTGCGTGCTCAGCGTACTCTGGATCGTGAACGAGATCTTCAATCGCAAGCTCATGAACATGGATGCGATGGTGGAGCGTCGTACCCCTAGAGTGCTGCAATACGGTGTGATTCAGATGATTCTCTTCGTGATGGGAATGATTCTCGCCGTGGGCGTGGTGAAGGAGACAGGTGCCTTCTATGACCTCTCCAGCTGGATGGGAACCAGCGAGGAACACCCTAATGTATGGCTGCATGGCGTGGCTGCCGGAGTGCTGAGTACGGTACTCGACAACTTTGCCACCGCCATGAACTTCTTCTCATTGCACGATGTGATGGGATTGGGCGACCCTACCTATGCCATGGATTCGGTATATAATACCAACGGTCTCTACTGGCAGGTAATCGCTTACTGCGTAATGGCAGGTGGCAACGTGCTGGGCATCGGTACCATCAGCGGTCTCGCCCTGATGAAGATGGAGCACATGCGCATGGGCTGGTTCTTCCGCAATATCGGATGGAAGGCCCTCGTGGGTGGCGTGGCTGGCCTCGTTATCCTCTGGCTCTCGCACACCCTGATGGGAAGAGCCGTTTACTTAATGATTTAAACAACCATATCTGAAGAAGAAAAGAAAGAATCTGAAAACGGAAGAGATTCAGGAGATTCAAAAAGAAGAATCAGACGGAAGAGATTCAGGAAGATTCAAAAAGAAGAATCAGACGAAAGAAATTCAGGACGAATCAGACGACGAAAGAGATTCAGAAAGTTCTAAAGAAGAAAAGGGGATGTAACACGCATCCCGGAACCAACAAGAAAGCATATTTTTTTTTTATTAATGTATCACTAATATATAATATAATAAGGTATATATAGTTATGGCAAAGATTAAGACTATAGGTATTTTGACTTCTGGAGGTGATGCTCCTGGTATGAACGCAGCGATCCGTGCAGTGACCCGTTCGGCTATCTACAACGGATTCAACGTGAAGGGTATCTATCGTGGTTACGATGGACTGATCAACGACGAGATCAAGCCTTTCACTACTGAGAACGTGAGCGGTATCATCGGTACCGGAGGTACGATGCTGAAGACTGCCCGTTCTAAGGAATTCATGACAGTAGAGGGCCGACAGAAGGCTTTCGAGAATATCCAGAAAGAGGAAATCGATGCTTTGGTAGTAATAGGCGGTAACGGTTCGCTCACCGGTGCGATGAACTTCGCACGCGAGTTTGACATCTGCTGCATCGGTCTGCCTGGTACTATCGACAACGACCTCTATGGCACTGACAACACCATCGGTTACGATACTACGATGAATACCATCGTGGAGTGTGTGGACCGTATCCGTGATACTGCGCAGAGCCACGAGCGTATCTTCTTCATTGAGGTGATGGGCCGTGATGCCGGATTCCTGGCACAGAACTCAGCTATCGCCAGCGGTGCAGAGGCTGCCATCATCCCAGAGGATTCTACCGATGTTGACCAGTTGGCTCAGTTCATGGAGCGCGGTATCCGCAAGTCTAAGAAGAGCTGTATCGTCATCGTGTCTGAGAGTCCTAAGTGCGGTGCGCTCTATTATGCCGACCGTGTACGCAAGGAGTTCCCTGAGTTCGACGTACGTGTATCTATCCTCGGTCACCTGCAGCGTGGTGGTCGCCCATCAGCCCGCGACCGTATCCTCGCCAGCCGTACCGGTTGCGGTGCCATCGAGGCTATCATGCAGGGTCAGCGCAACGTGATGATCGGTGTCCGCAACAACGAGGTGGTTTACGTACCGCTTTCTGAGGCCATCCGTTCAGACAAGCCATTCGATCGCAAGCTGATCAAGGTATTGGATGAGTTGAGCATCTAATCTGCTTCTCCTTGCATCGCATTTCGATATCCAATGCTGCTATCGGCATTACTTATAGGAAATGAATGAAAAGTAAAAATGGTTTAAACGGAACTAAAAAAGTTTTAAAACGGAGCAAAATACAAATAAAACTTCCGAAAAATTTGCGGCTTCCGTAAATTGTTGTTACTTTTGCAGGCGTATAACGAATTTCGTGATTCGGGCTCCCGGATATCCTGATTCCACCGTTTCCTTGAAAGGTTGTAGGACGTCTTTTCTGGAATATCTAATTACCAGGTTTCCGGAATCCGATATCACGAACCTCGAATACCAAAAGAACGAAATATAAATATTAAAAAATAAATTTTAAACTAATAAGCTTATGTCACAAGTAAGTGGACGCATCTCGCAGATTATCGGTCCGGTTATCGACGTATATTTCGATACCAAGGGCGAGAACCCTGAGAAGGTGCTTCCTAAAATTCACGAAGCTCTGAAGGTGAAACGCCCAGACGGACGCGACCTGGTCATCGAGGTGCAGCAGCACATCGGTGAGGATACAGTTCGCTGCGTCGCCATGGACAATACCGACGGCTTGCAGCGTGGCTTGGAAGTTGCCGTAACAGGCAACCCAATCATGATGCCTGCCGGAGAGCAGATCAAGGGCCGTATGATGAATGTTATCGGACAGCCTATTGATGGTATGAACGAATTGGACATGAAGGGTGCTTATCCTATCCACCGCGAGGCTCCGAAGTTTGACGAGCTCTCTACGCACAAGGAGATGCTTGCCACCGGTATCAAGGTGATCGACCTGCTCGAGCCTTACATGAAGGGTGGTAAGATTGGTCTCTTCGGCGGTGCCGGTGTAGGTAAGACGGTGCTCATCATGGAGTTGATCAACAACATTGCCAAGGGACACAACGGCTACTCTGTATTCGCTGGTGTAGGTGAGCGTACTCGTGAGGGTAACGACTTGATTCGAGACATGCTCGAGTCTGGCGTTATCAAGTATGGCGAGAAGTTCCGTAAAGCAATGGACGAAGGTAAGTGGGACCTCTCACTCGTTGACCCTGAGGAGCTTGCCAAGAGTCAGGCTACCCTGGTGTATGGTCAGATGAACGAGCCACCTGGGGCACGTGCTTCAGTAGCGCTTTCTGGTTTGACCGTAGCCGAGGAGTTCCGTGACCACGGAGGCAAGAACGGCGAGGCTGCCGACATCATGTTCTTCATCGATAACATCTTCCGTTTCACCCAGGCTGGTTCTGAGGTTTCTGCGCTCTTGGGCCGTATGCCATCAGCCGTAGGTTATCAGCCAACGCTGGCTTCTGAGATGGGTGCCATGCAGGAGCGAATCACTTCTACCAAGAATGGTTCCATCACCTCAGTACAGGCTGTTTATGTGCCTGCCGACGACTTGACCGACCCTGCTCCAGCCACCACCTTTACTCACCTGGATGCCACCACAGAGCTTTCGCGTAAGATTGCATCTCTGGGTATCTATCCTGCCGTAGATCCACTGGGTTCTACCTCTCGTATCCTCGACCCGCTGATTGTGGGCAAGGCTCATTACGACTGTGCACAGCGAGTAAAGCAGTTGCTGCAGCGTTACAACGAGTTGCAGGATATCATCGCCATCCTCGGTATGGATGAACTTTCTGATGAGGATAAGTTGACCGTGAACCGTGCACGCCGTGTACAGCGTTTCCTGAGTCAGCCATTCACCGTAGCAGAGCAGTTCACCGGTCTGAAGGGTGTGATGGTACCTATCGAAGAGACTATCAAGGGCTTCAACGCCATCCTCGACGGTGAGGTGGATGACCTGCCAGAGCAGGCATTCCTCAACGTAGGTACTATCGAGGATGCGAAGGAGAAGGCTAAGCAGTTGCTCGCAGCAGCACAGGCGTAATCTTTAAATCCACGGCTTATGTTACAGCTAAAGATAGTATCTCCTGAGAAAGTAGTCTTTCAGGGTGAGGTAGAGAGCGTACTGGTTCCGGGAACCCTCGGCTCGTTCGAGATTCTCAAGGATCACGCGCCAATCATCTCTTCTCTCGAAGTGGGCAAGGTGGAATACACCACCAGGGAAGGCAAGCAGGCAATGAACATCAAGGGCGGATTCGTGGAATGTAAGAAAAACGAAGTAAGCCTTTGCGTAGAAGTATAAAATTAAGAATTCATAATTCTCAATATTGACAAGACAGATCATGGAAAAAGATGAAAAGATGCGCTTGCAGGCTATCAGGCAGGCAGGTATCAAGTACAAGCAGATTTCCCTGTGGCTCACAGCTCTCATGGCTCTTGCCATCCTCTTCGCCTGTAGGGTTTCTGCCTTATGCGATGATATTCTGCCACGGGTGGTTAACCCGCTGATAGTGAGTGCGATATTCTCGCTCGTTGCAAGTACTGCTTATGGCGAAGCCTGGAAGGCTGTGGCTAAATCATCTCCCGCCAATCTCGCCAAGTTCTACCTGGCGGCACTGGTCATCAAGATGGTAGCCGGCACCCTGGTGTTCCTCATCTACGTGCTGACATGCGACAAGCAGAACATCCTGGGATTCACCGTCATCTTCGCCCTGTTCTATGTCATGCTTCTCGTGTTCGACTGCATCTACTTCGCTCGGGTAGAGAAAAAGAGCCGCCTCTCTTAATGCGGCTCCGAGACAAATAATTAATAAACAAAGTAAGAATTAAAGAATATGAAACATCTCAAACAATTCCTCTTGATGGCGATGCTGCTCTTCACGCTGGCGCCAATGCAGGTGTCGGCAAAGGAAAAAATCGACGTGAAAGAGATATTGTGGGGTCATATCAAGGATTCTTATGAATGGCATATCACAAAGGTGGGAGACCATCCCGTAGTGATTCATCTGCCTGTCATCGTAAACACCACCACAGGCTGGCACGTGTTCTGCAGCAGCGAATTCTCGGAAGAGAAGGATGCCAACGGAGACCGTCCCGGACCTTTCAATCTGGTGATCAAGAACGCTGATGCACAGACGAATCCCAACAAGATAGTAGAGAAGGTGGGAGGCCAGGAGGTTCGTCCTCTCGACATCTCCATCACGAAGACCGTTTGCGTGCTCTTCATCGATGCTATCATCCTGTTGCTGTGTATCCTGATTCCAGCCAGCTGGTGCAGGAAGCACAAGGTGGATGACCCTGCACCAAAGGGATTTACTGGACTGATGCACATGTTCGTCATGTCGGTATATGACGATGTGATCAAGGCTACACTGGGTAAGGAAGCTCCAAAGTACGCACCATGGTTGCTTACCTGCTTCTTCTTTATCTTCGTTGCCAACATCATGGGTATCGTACCATTCCCTCCGGGTGGTGGTAACCTGACGGGTAATATCGCCTGCACCGCATTCTTCGGTGTAACGACATTCCTGATCACCAACTTCACCGGTACGAAGGAATACTGGAAGGAAATCTTCTGGCCGGATGTACCAACGTGGTTGAAGGTGCCAGTACCACTGATGCCATTCATCGAGCTCTTCGGAATCTTCACGAAACCGTTGGCTTTGATTATCCGACTCTTCGCCAACATGATGGCGGGCCACGCTATCGCCCTTGCGTTTGCGGCTATTATTTTCATTATGTTCAACATCAGTGAGAATATGCTGGCCAACTATCTGGCAGGTACGGGTATGACAATTGTGAGTGTTGCGATGAGTGTCTTCATGATGCTCCTCGAAATATTGGTAAGCTACATTCAGGCATTGGTATTCACCATGCTGAGTGCAGTATTCATCTCGCTGGCTCATGTACAGCCTCATGAGGCTGAGCCAGAGGTTGCTTAATACATTGAACATTGAAGTTTGAACATTGAACTTTATGATTTGATGTAGAGGCAAAAATTTCAAATAAAACAATAAAAAAGAAAATATTAACAACTTAAATTATAAGATTATGTTATCACTTTTATTAGCAGCAGATGCTCTCGCAAAGTTAGGTGCCGCAATCGGCGCAAGTTTGGCCGCTATTGGCGCAGGTATTGGTATTGGTCGTATTGGTGGCCAGGCTATGGACGCTATGGCTCGCCAGCCAGAGAAGATGGGCGATCTCCGTTCTTCTATGATCATCGCAGCTGCGTTGGTTGAGGGTGTTGCGTTCTTCGCAGTCATCATCGCCATCTTGGCTATCGTTATGTAATAAAAGGAATATCACCCTTCCCGCCGCGATTCATTCGCAAATCTGCAGAATGCCCCGATATCTGATGCTCTCGGAATCAGTTCTGCTCTTTGCGGGCGGGTGGGTGATCTTTTCCAGAGTTAGTTAAAATAAAACGTTTAAGTAAAACTTTAACCAGTATATATGGATTTATTGATTCCTGATAGCGGTTTGCTTTTCTGGATGACAGTCGTCTTTCTGATTGTTTTCGTCATCTTGAGAAAGGCTGGTTTCGGAGCCATCGTCAAGATGGTGACAAAGCGCAAGGCCTTCATCGACGAGAGCCTGAAGAAAGCGCACGAAGCCAACGAGAAGCTTGCCAATATCCAAAAAGAAGGTGAATCCATCTTGCAGGAAGCTCGCGAGAAGCAGGCTGCCATCCTCAAGGAGGCTGCTGATACCCGCGATGCCATCGTAGAGAAAGCACAGGACAAGGCTCGCGAAGAGGGCGCTCGTCTGCTCTCTGATGCCAAGGCGCAGATTGAGACAGAAAAGCAGAACGCCATCCGCGAAATCCGTGGCCAGGTTGCCGAGCTCTCTGTTCAGATTGCAGAGAAGGTGCTCAAGGCTAAGCTCTCTGACGACAAGGCACAGATGGATATGATAAATCGACTGCTGGACGAGGTTTCTTCTGACAACAAACAGTAAAGCTTATGGATATCGGTGTAATATCGGTGCGTTATGCCCGTGCCCTCATCAAGGCAGCACTCGGCATGAAGCTCGAAGATCAGGTGTACCAGGAGATGCAGACGCTCTACACGAGCTACATCGACGTGCCTGAACTGAGATTTACGATAGACAACCCTATGCTTTCCAAGGACAAGAAGCAGGCGCTTCTCACCACAGCCCTGGGTAAGAACCCATCGGATCTGAGCAAGAAGTTCATCGCACTCGTCCTGAAGGAGGATAGGGAGAGCACCCTGCAATTCATGGCTGCTTCGTATATCACTCTTTACAGGAAACAGAAGAACATCATCCGCGGTAAGCTGATCACCGCCACTGCCGTTGACGCCTCTACGGAGGACAAGATGCGCAAGATGGTGGAGCAGAGAACGCAAGGTACTGTGGAGTTCAAGACTGAGGTGAACCCTGATTTGATCGGTGGTTTCATCCTTGAGTATGATACTTACAGAATGGATGCGAGCGTGAAGACTAAGCTCAACAACATTCTGACACAGCTCAAAAAGTAAAACGAAAAGAGAACGGAAAGGGTTACTTCTTTATAATAAAGGTAATCATCAAGTTCAAATTTCAAAGTTCAAATTTCAAAGTAAATAAACAATGTCAGATAAAATTAAACCAAGTGAGGTGTCTGAAGTGCTTCAGCAGCAGCTCCAGGAGGTGAATGGCTCTCAGCAGTTTGACGAGGTGGGTACCGTGCTTACCGTCAGCGATGGCGTGGCTCGTATCTACGGTCTTCGCAATGCAGAGGCTAATGAGCTTCTTGAGTTCGAGAACGGCACGATGGCTATCGTCATGAACCTCGAGGAAGACAATGTAGGTTGTGTCCTCTTAGGTCCTACTGCTGGCATCAAGGAGGGACAGAGCGTGAAGCGTACTCACCGTATTGCTTCTATCCGCGTGAACGACAACTTCTTAGGTCGTGTCGTTAACCCTCTGGGTCAGGCTATCGACGGTCTGGGTGATATCGATCTCACCGGCGCTTTCGAGATGCCGCTGGATCGTAAGGCTCCTGGTGTGATCTATCGTCAGCCAGTGAAGGAGCCTCTGCAGACAGGTTTGAAGGCTGTCGATTCCATGATTCCTATCGGTCGTGGACAGCGTGAGTTGATCATCGGCGACCGTCAGACCGGTAAGACTGCCATCGCAGTGGATACCATCATCAACCAGAAGAGTTTCTATGAGGCAGGCAAGCCTGTATATTGTATCTATGTAGCCATCGGTCAGAAAGCATCTACCGTTGCAGCATTGGTACAGAACCTGAAGGAGCACGGCGCCCTGCCATATACCATCATCGTAAGTGCTACCGCTGCCGATCCTGCAGCCATGCAGTATTACGCACCATTCGCCGGTGCAGCCATCGGTGAGTACTTCCGCGACCGTGGTTACTCAGCCCTCGTAGTATATGATGACTTGAGTAAGCAGGCTGTGGCTTACCGTGAGGTATCACTGATCCTCCGCCGTCCATCAGGACGTGAGGCTTATCCTGGTGATGTGTTCTATCTCCACTCTCGTCTGTTGGAGCGTGCCGCTCGTATCAACGACCAGCAGGAGGTAGCCGAGCAGATGAACGACCTTCCTGAGTGCCTGAAGGGCAAGGTGAAGGGTGGCGGTTCCTTGACAGCCCTCCCAATCATCGAGACTCAGGCTGGTGACGTTTCTGCCTACATCCCAACCAACGTGATTTCCATCACCGATGGTCAGATCTTCCTGGAGACCGACCTCTTCAACCAGGGCTTCCGCCCAGCTATCAACGTAGGTATCTCTGTATCTCGTGTAGGTGGTTCTGCCCAGATCAAGAGTATGAAGAAGGTGGCTGGTACGCTGAAGATTGATATGGCTCAGTATCGTGAGCTGGAGGCTTTCTCTAAGTTCTCTAGCGATATGGATGCCGTAACAGCGATGACACTGGACCGTGGTAGAAAGAATGACCAGTTGCTGGTTCAGCCTCAGTATCGCCCTATGCCAGTGGGCGAGCAGGTGGCTATCCTCTATTGTGGTGTGCACGGATTGATGCACGACGTGCCAATGGACAAGGTTCGCGATTGCCAGGATCAGTTCCTCGACGCTATGCGCAGCCAGCACGCCGACGTAATCGAGACTTTGGCTGATGGTAAGCTCACCGACGATTGTATCGCGGTGATCAAGGATACCATGGCTAATGTAGCAGGACAATATAAAGCGTAATAGCCTATGCCGTCGTTAAAAGAGATTAAGACTCGCATCGCCAGCGTCAACAGTACCCGTAAGATTACGAGTGCGATGAAGATGGTGGCATCCAGCAAGTTGCATCATGCTCAGGTAGCTATCCAGAATATGCTGCCTTATGAGAATATGCTGGAGCATATCCTGAAGAGCTTCCTGGTGAGTACTCCAAATGTGGACCATGAGTTGCAGGTGGAGCACAAGGAAATCAAGCGTGTGGCTCTCATCGTATATAGCTCTAACAGCAGCTTGTGCGGTGGTTTCAACTCCAACGTCATCAAGATGATGATTCAGGCGGTGGACGAGTATAAGGCTCATGGCATTGACGACATTACGGTATATCCTATCGGCAGAAAGGTGGCTGAGAAGGCACAGAAGCTGGGTTTGAAGATTGGCGGTAACTTCTTGGATCTTGCCGATCATCCTAATTCAGGCGCTTGTGCCGACATCGCCCGCAAGCTTGCCAAGCAGTATGCAGCTGGTGAACTCGACAAGGTGGAGATGATCTATCACCACTTCAAGAGTGCCGGTTCGCAGATCCTGACCCAGAAGACTTTCCTGCCTATCGACCTCAGCACGGAGGCGATAGGAGAGGACAACGACCGTGACCTCACATCGAATGTGGCTACGGCGAAGGCTCAGGAGTATCTGCGCAAGAAGCAGGCTGGTGAGGATGAAAGACAGCGTGCAGAGGCGCATCCTCTGAACGATGACTTCATCGTGGAGCCGGATCTGGAGACTGTATTGGGAGTATTGATTCCTAAGCAGCTTCATCTGATGGTTTACACTGCTTTGTTGGATAGTCAGGCGAGTGAGCATGCAGCCCGTATGGTTGCCATGCAGACTGCTACGGATAATGCCGATGAACTCTTGCGTGAACTGAATCTTCAGTACAACAAGAGTCGTCAACAGGCCATTACGAATGAATTGCTCGATATTGTGGGAGGTAGCGTGAATAACTAAGCTTCCCCCGTTTCATTATAAAAAAGAGGTAATCTGGTTTCCCGGATTACCTCTTTTTTATGTTTTGTTTTTTCTTGTTATCCCCACACGCCCTTTCAGGGCGAGTGGAGTATAGGCTATTTGCCTGTATATTTCTTGATGGCTTTGATAAATGTATCGCCATATTTCTTGATTTTGAATTCGCCGATACCGCTGATGAGACCGAATGCCTGGAGGGTGGTTGGCTTCATCTTCGTTAATTCGTGCAGACTCTTATCTGATAGCACGATGTATGGAGGATAGCCCTGTTCATCGGCAAGATTCTTGCGTATCTTACGCAGATACTCGAAGAGCTTCTTATCTTCTACACCCGCCATCTCATCCTCGAAAATCACACGCTCGGCATGAACTACAGGGATGCTGCTTCCTCTTGAAGGTCTGTAGACCCTTTGCTGACGAGGAGCCCGCTCTTCATTCTCCATAATCGCCAATGAAACCTGGTGTTCTCCCTTGAGGACCTTCCAGCCCAATGGCGTGACCTTCATCTGGTTATGCATGTTATACGCCACTTCGAAGAAACCCATCTGGAGCATCTGCAGCAGATAGGTCTGCCAATCGCGAACGCTTACATCCTTGCCCACACCGAAGGTCTTCAATTCGTTATAGTGATTTCTCGCAATGGCAGGCGTCTGCATACCCCCCAATATCTCGATGCAGGTGCCCACGGCAATCTTTTCGCCCGCTCTTACCACGGCACTCAGCGCCTTCTGGGTAAGCACGGTACCATCGAAGGTGCGGGGCGGATTGTTGCAGACATCACAATGACCACAATCCTTGCTGGAAGTCTCTCCGAAATAATTCAGGAGGATTCTTCTTCGGCAGACTCTCGATTCGGCGTATTCTTCCATTCTTCGCAGTTTTTCCAGATTCACCGATTTCTGTCCGCTTTCTTCGCAGAAAGAACGGAGGGTGATGATATCTGCCATCGAATAGAACAATACCGTATCGGCAGGAGCGCCGTCTCTTCCGGCTCGTCCTATCTCCTGATAGAAACTCTCGATGCTCTTCGGCATGTTGTAGTGAATCACCCATCGCACGTTGCCCTTGTCGATACCCATTCCGAAGGCGATGGTAGCGCACACCACTTCTATCTGGTCCATCTTGAAACGTTCCTGTACAGAGGCTCGCTGTTGGGCAGAGAGTCCGGCATGATAGGCTTCTGCCTGTATGCCATGCTCCTGCAAAGCCTCTGCCACCATCTCCGTATTCTTGCGCGAGAGGCAGTAGATGATGCCTGCCTCGTCTGGGCGACGGGCGATGAAATGGTAAATGAATTTCAGCTTCTCCTTCTTCGTACTTTCCTGGCGCACGGTAAGACTGAGGTTCGGACGGTCGAAACTGCTCACGAAGGTCTGGCCGTTCAGATGCAGCTGGTTGATGATGTCCTCTCGGGTAATCTTATCGGCTGTAGCCGTGAGCGCCATCACCGGCACTCCATTGAATTTCTCGTGTAGGAGTCCGAGCTGGGAATACTCCGGACGGAAATCGTGGCCCCACTGACTGATACAGTGGGCTTCATCTACGGCGAAGAGCGAAATCTTGATGTTGCTGAACAGATAAGGTATCTCGCTGAGGAGTTTTTCGGGCGAAACATAGAGCAGTTTCAGTTCGCCCGCTTCGCATCTTCTGCGGATGATGAGATCATCGGTTACATCGTTGCCGCTGTTGAGAGCTTCGGCTGGAATGCCGTTCGCCTTGAGGGCTTCCACCTGGTCGTGCATCAGACTGATGAGTGGCGAAATGACCACTGCCGTTCCCTCCATGGCCAGCGCCGGAACCTGATAGCACAGACTCTTTCCACCGCCCGTCGGCATCAGTACCAGACAGTCGTTACCTTGCATCACTTCCCGGATGATGGCTTCCTGGTTGGGTCGGAAGGAATCGTATCCGAAGTAAGATTTCAATATCTCGTTGATTTGCATATTTCTTAACTATATTTTCTTCTTTTTCGTTGGATATTCCTGCAAAGTTACGTAAAAAACGGGAGATTTATTACATTTCTTTCAATAAAATAAGAAAAGTTGGCAGAAAAGTTTGAAAATCCAAATAATTGTCGTACTTTTGCGCTAGAAATAAAGGTTTAGAACATGGCAAATTGTAATGTAAACACCCACGAGCGCTTTGCCGACATCCAGATGCTGCGTTACGAGCTGAAGGGATTCGATGCATTGTCGCTCAATCAGAAATTGTATATTTACTGCCTGGCAAAGGCTACCCTGATGGGACGTGACATCACGTTCGACCAGCAGGGAAAGTACAACCTGCGCATTCGCAAAACCCTGGAGGCAATCTATCGCCATTACAAGGGTATAATCGGAGAGGCTATCGAAAACACAGAGACAGCAAGCGATTCTACTACTCAAATCGAAACTTCTTCCGTTTGTGATTCCGAAGAATTCAAGGCTTTCGAAGTATATCTGAAGCGCGTATGGTTTGCCAGCGGCATTCATCATCATTATGGCTGCGAGAAATTCAAGCCGGGATTCTCTGAGGAATTCTTCTATCAGTTGATGGAGGAAATCTCTGAGGATGAGTTGCCCCTCAAGAGAGGAGAGAGCAAGGAAGATCTCCTCGCTCAGCTCGTACCAGTCATCTTCGACCCGGAGGTGATGCCGAAGAGAGTGAACCAGACCGATGGCGAAGACCTGGTAAAGACTTCTGCCTGCAACTTCTATGAGAATGTGACTCAGGCGGAAGTGGAGAGATTCTATGCCCGATTGAAGGATGCCTCTAACCCGACACCACCATCTTACGGACTCAATTCCAAGCTCACCAAGCGCAACAACGAGATGATTGAGCTGGTGTGGAAGGAGGATGGACTCTATAGTGAGCCTATCAAGGAAATTGTGTCCTGGTTGCTCAAGGCGCAGAAATTCGCTGAAAATGAGGGACAGAAGCATGTCATCGACCTGCTCGTGAAGTTCTATCGCACCGGTAATCTTGAGGATTTCGACCGATATAGCATTGCCTGGGTAGAGCAGCACGAAGGTATGGTGGATTTTATCAACGGATTCATCGAGGTATATGGTGACCCATTGGGATTGAAAGGAACCTGGGAGGGTATCGTGGAATACAAGGACCTGGAGGCTACCCAGCGAACCCAGACCATCAGTAAGAATGCTCAGTGGTTTGAGGATCATTCGCCTGTGGATCCACGTTTCCGCAAACCGGAGGTGAAGGGCGTTACTGCCAACGTAATCTGTGCGGCGATGCTTGGCGGAGAGGAATATCCTGCTTCGGCTATCGGCATCAATCTGCCTAATGCCAACTGGATCCGTCAGGAGCACGGTTCGAAGAGCGTTACCATCGGCAACCTGACTGATGCCTACAACAAGGCGGCTCAGGGCAACGGATTCAGAGATGAGTTTGTCATCGATGAGGAGACTGTGGCGCTGATGAATCAGTATGCTGATATCACCGACGACCTGCATACCGACCTTCACGAGTGTCTGGGACACGGCAGCGGTCAGCTTCTTCCTGGCACCGATCCTGATGCCCTGAAGGCGTATGGCAACACGATAGAGGAGGCGAGAGCCGATCTTTTTGGATTATATTATGTAGCCGACCACAAATTGGTGGAATTGGGATTGACTCCTAATGATGAGGCATATAAGGCGCAGTATTACAGTTATCTGATGAACGGTTTGCTCACCCAGACTATCCGAATCAAGGAGGGTGACAAGATAGAGGAGGCGCACATGAGAAACCGTGCCCTCATTGCCTGGTGGACCCTGGAGCATGCCGAGGGAGCCGTGGAACTGGTTACGGAAGAAGTAAGCTATGCTTCTGCTGAAGATGCCCTGAAGGATGCTGAGGGAAATATCGTAACTACCCGCACCTATGTGAAGGTGAATGATTACGGGAAGCTCCGTCATCTCTTCGGAGAACTCCTTGCAGAGATTCAGCGAATCAAGAGCGAGGGAGATTTCGAGGCTGCCCGCCAGTTGGTAGAGAAGTATGCCGTGAATATTGATCCAGACTTGCATCGCGAGATTCTGGCGAGATACAAGAAGTTGAATCTGGCTCCATACAAGGGTTTCATCAATCCTAAGATGACGCTGGTCTATGATGAGGAGGGTAATCCTATCGATGTAAATCTCGATTATGAGGAGAGTTATACCGGCCAGATGCTCCGCTATTCTGAGGAGTACGGAACGTTATAAATAATAAATAACGTTATAATAATAGATAATGACAGATAATAAGAACGAGGAATTTCCGATAGTAGATGAAATGGGTAATATCCTGGGTGCCATCACCCGAGGTCATGCCCATGATGGATGCAAGATATTGCATCCTGTGGTTCATCTGCATGTATTCAATAGTAAGGGAGAACTGTATCTCCAGCACCGTCCGGCATGGAAGGATATCCAGCCTGATAAATGGGATACAGCCTGTGGTGGACATGTGGATTTAGGCGAGAGTGTAAACCAGGCGCTTCATCGAGAAGTAAGGGAAGAGTTGGGTATCACCGATTTCGAACCGGAGTCTTTAGGACATTATGTCTTTGAGAGTCAGAGAGAAAAGGAACTGGTATATGTGCATCGCTGTGTATATGATGGTGAAGTGAAGCCGAGCCAGGAAGAGTTGTCTGGTGGTAGATTCTGGAGTAAGGAAGAAATCAAGGAAAACATCGGCAAAGGTGTTTTCACTCCGAATTTCGAAAATGAATACCAGAAGTATTTCATGTGATATTTTTCGTTATGTGATATTTTTCATCGGAATACGCGGAGTTATCGGAAACATTCTTGCTTCTCGGATTACGCACGGAATTTAGACGGAAAGCGACCTGTTCGGTCGAGGAACCGGAGCAGCATGATGTATAGTCACGCAGATTTCGCAGATGACGCAGATTTTAGGTCAAAAATCTGTGTATATCTGTGAAATCTGTGGGACATAAAAAGAGTCAATCAAAAAAATCTGCGTTATCTGCGAAATCTGCGTGACCCTATCAAATGTGGTTTCAGCTCCCTCGACCGCATAGGTCGCTTTCCGTTTAATCCGTGCGTAATCCGAGAAGCAAGAATGTTTCCGATAACTCCGCATAATCCGATGAATAAAAACTCCGCGTGAGATCCGATGAATGATTCTCCGCAGATAAAATTATATTTCGAAGATACCCTTGAGCGCCCCTCTGGCGATATTCTCGAAATCCTCTCCGAAATCGCAGAAGCGCATCACTGCATTGGCGGCAGCATGCTTCACTCCCATATTATCACCCTGCAATGCCACGGCAGCCTGATCCAGGAATTCATTGATTCCACGATCGTTAGGCTCCTTACCATTCGCAAAGAGGCGGGCAAGAAGCTGGAATCCGGCAATCTCATACAGCGGTTTATTGCTTGCCATCCATTGATATGCAATCACCGGCGCATATTCCACATATTGCAGCAGATTGAAGGCAAGCATCTCAGCCATTTCCTGGCTCTGCACCTGTTCCATCCAGATATCCGTGATTTCAGCCAGCATCTTATCGGCAGGCATGATGAGGGTAGCAAGAATCTTGCACTCCCGGATGTCTTCTTTCCAGAGTTCAATGGCGAGGTCGTAGTCCTTACCGTATTCCTGCGCCATCTTCTTCAATTCATAGAAGGGTACACCCCAATTCAGTTTATATCCCAAGCCCTTGTCGCGCATGGATTGCGAACCCGGGCCATTCATCAGCAAGCGAAAGCTTCGCTTGATAGTCATCAGTTTCTGATGTGTTTCTTCGTTCATTGTGTCGTGTTTTAAGCTTTTGCCCTTACAGGGCGCCTTGATTATTTATATGTTTAACCCAGGGTGTTGCCCTGGGCTAGGAGCTTCTGCCCTTTCAGAGCGTGTGGGGCAATTTGGTCCTTTTTTAATGCATTAATCCTTTTCAGAATATTCCTTTTACAGTTTTAATAATTTGCAGAACATTCCTTCGAACTGCTCTTCGATATTGGCAGGCTTATGCTTGAATATACCGAAGATGGCACTGCCGCTACCGCTCATAGCTGCATATGCAGCCCCCAGATTATAGAGCTTCTGCTTGATTTCTGCTAACTCTGGATGCATCGCAAAGATAGGCGCCTCGAAATCGTTGACAAGTTCATCCTTCCAGGTCTCGATAGGCTGGCGAACGATGTCGCGGCAGCATTTCGCAGGCTTCTTTGGAGTGATGGCAGCGTAGGCATCCTTGGTGCTTACGGCGATGTCATCACGCTTTACAATCACGATGTAATATCCCTTCATGTTATCTCCAGGACCGCTTACCGGCATCAGTACATCGCCGATACCCTCAGCATAGCAGGCTGTATCTCCATTCTCCGGGTCCGCACTGATGAAGTAGGCACAGTCGGCACCCAATTTGGCAGCATATCGCTCCATCTCAGGAATACCGATGTTCAGGCGGAAACGCTCATCGAGCAGACGGATCATGTAGGCAGCATCCGCAGAGCCGCCACCCATTCCTGCCTGAGATGGGATTCGCTTGACGAGATGCGTATGAATGCGGGGAATCTTGAAGTCGGCAGCCAGCATATTATATGCCTTCACCACCAGGTTTTTCTGTTCGTCGCAATCCACGGCATTGCCTGTAATCTTCAGGTCGCATGCTACCTCGCTAGGAAATTCTTCTCCCATCAGCTTGATCTCCAAGGCATCAGTCAGGGGGATAGGGTAGAATACGGTTTCCAGATTGTGGTAACCATCAGCGCGCTTGCTTACTATATTTAAGCCAAGGTTGATCTTGGCGCATGGAAATGTAATCATAATCAATCATTGTTTAAGAGTGATACATTAACGATGTGCAATCTTATATGCAATCTACTTGCAAAGATATAAAAAATATCCCAAACCCGGTGCTTTTCATCAAGATTATTTTCTTACTTGCATTAAAAATATTAAAAACATCCATATTCTGCAATATCTTTTGTACCTTTGCAAAGTGTATCCTCATTTCAGAAAGAGTGTTTCCGCTTGAGGGAAAATAGATTTTGAGTTAAGGATAGATAGATGATTAGATAAAAATAAAAAATAAATAGAAATATGAAGAAAGGTGATAAAGTAAGATTCCTGAGCGAAGTGGGCGGCGGAAAGGTGGCTGGCTTCCAGGGCAAGAATATCGTGCTGGTAGAGGATGAAGATGGTTTCGAGATTCCGATGCAAATCAACGAGGTGGTAGTGGTAGAGCAGGATGACTATGCCATGGGCAAGATGATTTCTGCCAAGATGGATGCCAAGCAGAAGGCTGAAGAGCATGCCAACACCGAACTGCATCAGGACAGCAGGAGTATCAAGGCTATCCTGAACGAGCACGAGAATGATGTGGATATGAACGTAGAGGAGTATGATGCTGCCGACCGCGAGATTACCTTCGTGAAGCAGATTCAGGAGCGTACGGGCGGCAACAAGCTCAGCGCCTATCTCGCCTTCGTGCCTATCGATATCAAGGATGTGACCAACACCCGCTTCGAATCGTATATGGTGAACGACAGCAACTACTATCTGCGCTACACCTATCTCGTAGCCGAGGGCAATGCGTGGACCCTGAAGGCGGAGGGTGAAATCGAGCCAAACACCAAGCTCTTCATCGAAGAATTCGGTCGTGAGGCTTTGAATGAGATGGAGCACATCGCCATCCAGATGATTGCCTACAAGAAGGACAAGCCATTCCTGCTGAAGCCAGCTACGGATGTCCAGTTCCGCCTCGACCCGGTGAAGTTCTACAAGCTCCATCTCTTCGAGGAGAATGATTTCTTCGAGACTCCAGCCTATCTCTTCACCATCGTGGAGAACGACGAGGTAGCCCGTCCGCTGGTCATCGATTCCAAGCGATTGAAGGAGCAGATGTACAAGGACGAGAAGGTGATTGCCAACACCAGCAAGAAGAAAAGCAAGAAGGATGACGGTACCCTCGTCATTGATCTTCATGCGGATGAAGTGCTCGAAACAACTGCTGGAATGAATTCTGCAGATATTCTTCATTATCAGATGGATATCTTCAAGAAGACAATGGCTGAGAACAAAAAGAACAAGGGTCAGAAGATTATCTTCATCCACGGCAAGGGAGAGGGCGTATTGCGCCAGGCACTCATCCATGAGTTGAATTATCGCTATAAGAACTGCACCTATCAGGATGCTTCTTTCCAGGAGTATGGATATGGTGCCACACAGGTTACTATCCGTTAAAAGTAATCATACAGTTCAAAGTTCAAATCTCAAAGTTCAAAGTAATATGAAATACGGATTTATGAAGGTGGCAAGTGCCATCCCTGCCGTCAAGGTAGGCGATGTAATCTTCAACACCCAACAGATAGAAGATCTGATAGCCCAGGCTGAAGGCAAGGGCGTAGAGATCATTACCTTCCCGGAATTGTCTATTACAGGCTATTCCTGTCAGGACCTTTTCCGCCAGCAGATGCTCCTGGAATCATCAGAGCAGGCGGTGATGATGCTGCTCGATTTCACCCGCAAACTCGACATCATCTCCATTGTCGGCGCACCGGTAGTGGCTGGCGATCTGCTGCTGAATTGCGGTATCGTGATCCAGCACGGACAGATTCTGGGCATCGTGCCTAAGACCTATCTCCCTAACTACAGCGAGTTCTACGAGAAGCGCTGGTTTGCCTCTGCCCAGGATTTGCGCGACTGCGAGGTCCGCTATGCCGGACATAAGGTGAAGCTGACTCCGGATGTGCAGATTTTCCGCACCTATGACGGCGTGCAGTTTGGCGTAGAGATATGCGAGGATGTATGGGCTCCGGCTCCTCCTAGCAACAAGCTGGCACTGGCTGGTGCCGACCTCATCTTCAACCTCTCTGCGAGCGATGAACTCATCGGAAAACACAACTATCTGAAGAGTCTGCTCAGCCAGCAGAGTGCCCGCACCATGACCGGATACGTGTATAGTTCCTGTGGTTTTGGCGAGAGCACGCAGGATGTGGTATATGGCGGAAATGCCCTGATTTACGAGAATGGAGCTTTACTTGCACAAGGTGAGCGTTTCTCTCTTGATCCTCAGATGGTTATCGCACAGGTTGATGTAGAGAAACTCCGTTCGGAGCGTCGCACCAATTCCACCTATGTCAACGCCCAGCGTAACATCAAATATTCGGTTCTCGGCGGACAGTTCAACATCCGTAACATCGATGCCGATCCTACCGAAAACGAACGCGAGTTCGTGTTGGAGCGTGAGGTGAATCCTCATCCTTTCATTCCTACCAGCAGCGATATGAATGCCTCCTGCGAGGAGATTTTCAATATCCAGCTGATGGGTCTTGCCAAGCGCATCGTACATACCCATGCCAAGACGGTGGTAGTGGGTATCAGCGGCGGATTGGATTCCACCCTTGCCCTGCTCGTCTGCGTGAAGGCATTCGATAAGCTGAAGATGGACCGCCGTGGCATCCTGGGTGTTACCATGCCAGGTTTCGGAACCACCGATAGAACATATAATAATGCCATCTCGCTGATGAAGAGTCTGGGCATCACCATCCGTGAAATCAGCATCGCCAAGGCAGTGACCCAGCATTTTGAGGATATCGGTCATGATGCCAGCGTGCATGATGTAACCTATGAGAATTCGCAGGCACGCGAGCGTACACAGATTCTGATGGATCTTGCCAACAAGATGGGTGGTATGGTGATAGGTACTGGCGACCTTTCTGAGCTGGCTCTGGGCTGGGCCACCTATAATGGCGACCACATGAGCATGTATGGCGTGAATGCCAGCATCCCTAAGACCCTGATCCGCCATCTCGTTAACCATGTTGCCGAGAGTGGGGTGGATGAGCAGAGCCGTATCACCCTGCGCGACATCATCGACACACCTATCAGTCCGGAGCTGATTCCTGCCGATGAGAATGGAAACATCAAGCAGAAGACAGAAGACCTGGTGGGCCCATACGAGCTGCACGATTTCTTCCTCTATTACTTCCTGCGTTTCGGTTTCCGTCCTTCCAAGATTTACATGTTGGCAAAGAAGGCGTTTATCGATACCAAGCTGGAGCGTGTGAAGATCAGCGACAACGATCCTGATTCCTACGATGAGGAGACTATCAAGAAATGGCTCAAGACATTTGTTCGCCGTTTCTTCAACCAGCAGTTCAAGCGAAGCTGTCTGCCTGATGGTCCGAAGGTGGGAAGCGTGAGCCTCAGTCCTCGTGGCGACTGGCGCATGCCTAGCGATGCCGCATCCACCATCTGGCTGCAGGAGGCGGAAAACCTGTAGTTTTCCAGCCAGCCTTAACAGAATATTGATTCCCGATTTGAGCATTCGATACTATTTTGATGCTCAAATCGGGACTTTTAATAGAAAAATTATTAATTTGTTACCTCATTATTAGGGAAAAACATATTTTTTTTGTAACTTTGCGCCCAAAAGTAAAAACAATATAAAATTTAAATAGATAATATGGCTAAGAAATTTGCCGAGCACAATGGTCTGAATTTGACTCAGACAAACAATGACGTACTAGCAGCGTGGGAGAAAAATGATATCTTCCACAAGTCTATTGATGAGCGTGAAGGCTGCCCTCAGTTTATCTTCTTTGAGGGACCTCCATCTGCTAATGGCCACCCGGGTATTCACCACGTGTTGGCACGTAGTATCAAGGATACATTCAACAGATACAAGACGATGAAGGGCTTCCAGGTTCACCGCAAGGCGGGATGGGATACCCACGGACTTCCTGTTGAACTCGGTGTCGAGAAGGAACTCGGCATCACCAAGAAGGATATCGACAACAAGGCTTCTGAGAAGTATATCTCTACCGAGGATTACAACCACAAGTGCCGTGAGAACGTGATGAAGTTCACCGCTGAGTGGCGCGAGTTGACCGAGAAGATGGGTTACTTCGTAGATCTCGATCATCCTTATATCACTTACGACAACAAGTATATCGAGACGCTCTGGTGGCTCCTCAAGCAGCTCTACAACAAGGGTCTGCTCTACAAGGGTTACACCATCCAGCCATACTCTCCAGGCGCAGGTACAGGTTTGAGCTCTCACGAGTTGAACCAGCCTGGCTGCTATCGCGATGTAAAGGACCTCACTACCACAGCCCAGTTCCTCATCAAGGATCCTAAGGCAGAGTGGACCAAGTGGGGCAAGCCATACTTCATCGCATGGACCACTACACCTTGGACTTTGCCATCAAACGTGGCTCTCTGTGTGGGTCCTAAGATTGACTATGTAGCTATCGAGACCTACAACCTCTACAATGGCGAGCCTATGACACTCGTGATGGCTGAGGCACTGGTAGGTTCATATCTGAAGGCCGACCAGGAGTGCAAGGAGGGCGATCTCCTGCCATTCGACAAGGAGAAGAAGCAGTGCCCATGGCGCATTATCGACCACATGAAGGGTACAGAACTCGAAGGCATGCACTACGAGCAGCTCCTTCCATGGGTAAAGCCATGCGAGAAGGTAGATGCTTTTGCTCCAGCTTTCGTTACAGAATATGCAGCTGCTCATCCTGAGAAGATATTCGCTTCTGAGGATGGTCGCGATAAGTTCGTTGAGATGGATAGTGAGGCTTTCCGCGTCATCCTCGGCGACTACGTTACTACCGATGACGGTACAGGTATCGTTCACATCGCACCTACATTCGGTGCCGATGATGCCAAGGTAGCCAAGGATGCCAACATCCCAGCCCTATACCTTATTAATAAGAAGGGTGAGACCCGCCCAATGGTTGACCTCCAGGGTAAGTTCTATCTCGTCGAAGACCTCGATGCCAACTTCGTGAACGCTTGCGTTAACAAGGAGGCATACGCTCATCACGCAGGCGACTACGTGAAGAATGCCTACGATCCACAGTTTAATGTGGATGGTGTCTGGGACAAGAAGGCTTCTGATAAGGCTGAAGACCTGAACATCGTACTCTGTTATGAGTTGAAGCAGGAGGGCAAGGCTTTCAAGAGCGAGAAGCACGTGCACAACTATCCTCACTGCTGGCGTACCGACAAGCCTATCCTCTACTACCCATTGGATAGCTGGTTTATCAAGGATACTGCCCGCAAGGAGCGTATGGTAGAATTGAACAAGACCATCAACTGGCAGCCTGAGAGCACCGGTACAGGCCGTTTCGGCAACTGGCTCGAGAATCTGAACGACTGGAACCTTTCCCGTTCCCGCTTCTGGGGTACTCCATTGCCAATCTGGCGTGATGAGAACCGTGGCGAGAAGTGCATCGGCAGTCTGGAGGAACTCTATGCTGAGATCGAGAAGTCTGTGGCTGCCGGCATCATGCAGAGCAACCCATTGAAGGAGAATGGTTTCGTGCCTGGCGACTACAGTCAGGAGAACTATGATAAGATTGACCTCCACCGTCCATACGTTGACCATATCGTATTGGTAAACGAGGAGGGCAAGCCAATGTATCGTGAGAGCGACCTGATTGACGTTTGGTTCGATTCAGGTTCAATGCCTTACGCCCAGCTCCACTACCCATTCGAGGGTGAGATGGCACGTGGCACAGAGGCAGACCGCGATGCACTCATCCACAGCACCTACGAGGGATATGCTATTCCTCCTAAGTTCTATCCAGCCGACTTCATCAACGAGGGCGTGGATCAGACCCGTGGATGGTTCTTCACCCTGCACGCCATCGCTACCATGGTATTCGACAGCGTAGCTTTCAAGAACGTTATCTCTACAGGTCTCGTTCTCGATGCCAAGGGTAACAAGATGAGTAAGCACGTGGGTAACGTAACCAACCCATTCGAGATGATCGACAAGTATGGTGCCGACCCTGTTCGTTTCTATATGATGACCAACAGCGAGCCTTGGGACAACCTCAAGTTCGACCCTAACGGTGTGGATGAGACCCGTCGCAAGTTCTTCGGTACCTTATATAATACCTACAGCTTCTTCGCCCTCTATGCTAACGTAGATGGTTTCGATGCAGCTGCAGCTCAGGTGCCATTCGAGAAGCGCCCAGAGATCGACCGCTGGATTCTCTCTTCACTCAATACCCTCATCAAGGGCGTTGACAGAGAGTTGGCTGGCTTCGACCCAACCCGTGCAGGTCGTCTTATCGACGCATTCGTCAACGACGACCTCTCTAACTGGTACGTTCGTCTGAACCGTAAACGTTTCTGGGGTAAGGAGATGAGCGAGGATAAGTTGAGCGCTTACCAGACTCTCTATACCTGTCTGATGACAGTGGCTAAACTTTTGGCTCCATTTGCTCCATTCTATGCAGACGAGTTGTATCACGACTTGGGCGGCGAGTTGGAGAGCGTACACCTCGACAAGTTCCCTGTAGCCGATGAGGCTGCTATCGATGCCGACCTGGAGGAGCGTATGGCCATCGCCCAGAAGATTACTTCCATGGTATTGGCATTGCGCCGCAAGGTGAACATCAAGGTTCGCCAGCCACTGCAGCAGATCATGATTCCTGCCGTAGATGATGTACAGAAGGCACACATCGAGGCAGTAGCCGGACTGTTGAAGAACGAAGTGAACGTGAAGGAGGTTAACTTCATTGAGGGTCAGGGTATTCTCGTGAAGAAGGTGAAGTGTAACTTCAGAGTGATGGGTAAGAAGTTCGGCAAGCTGATGAAGGGTGTTGCAGCCCAGATGTCAGCGCTCGATCAGGACCAGATTGCAGCCTTCGAGAAGGCAGGCAACATCACATTGAATATTGACGGACAGGAAGCCGTGGTAGAGGTAGCCGACGTGGAGATTATCTCTGAGGATATCCCAGGATGGCTCGTATCTAACGAGGGCAATCTGACCGTAGCGCTTGAGGTAGAGTTGACTCCTGAATTGAAGAAGGAGGGTATGGCTCGTGAGCTGATCAACCGTATCCAGAACCTCCGCAAGGAGACTGGTCTGGAGATTACCGACCGCATCAAGGTGACTGTGGCTCCTAATGAGGAGACCGACGCTGCCATCGAGTCATTCGGCGACTACATCAAGGGTCAGGTACTGGCTGACAGCATCGAAATCGGTGACAACGCAGGTGTTGAGACCGAGTTTGATGACTTTAAGTTGAACATTCTCGTAGAGAAGAATTAAATAGTTAGGAGTTAGAAGTTAGGAGTCAGGAGTTATCCGAAGCTACTTGCTTCTAACTTCTTTCCTTAAAACTCTAGTCTAATAATAACTTTTATAACAAAACAACGTCTATGGCTAACGAAAAAGCACGTTATAGCGATGTAGAACTCGAGGAGTTCCGCGCTATCATTGAAGAGAAATTAAAGGTGGCAAAGCAGACCTACCGCGACTGTATGGCTCAGCTCAACCACTCAGATAGTAATGATGTGGTAGATACATCACCAACCTACAAGGCTCTTGAGGAGGGCAGCGAGGCACAGAGCAAGGAGGAAATCATCCAGATGGCTCAGCGCCAGCAGAAATTCATCAAGGGGCTGGAGGCTGCGCTGGTCCGCATTCAGAACAAGACCTATGGCATCGACCGCGAGACGGGTGAGTTGATTCCTAAGGAGCGTTTGCGTGCAGTACCTCATGCCACATTGAGTGTAGCTTCCAAGGAGGCTAGAAAGAAATAATAAATGGAGAAAAAAAGGAATTTACATATCGGCTGGCTCGTCACGGCAATGGTGGTTGTGCTGCTTATCATCGACCAATGGATTAAGCTGTACATCAAGACCCACTTTTGCCTTGGCGAGTCTGTTCGTGTTACAGATTGGTTTTTTATCGATTTCATTGAGAACAATGGTATGGCGTGGGGCATGTCGTTCATCGGCAAGTTCTGGCTCAGCCTGCTGCGCTCTGTAGCCATCGTCGCTCTCATTGTCTATCTCTATCGCATCATCAAGCGGGGTACGCATCGTCTGCTCTACATCATCCTCGTAGCCCTGGTACTTACGGGTGCCATCGGCAATATGATCGATTCGATGTTCTATGGTCTGATGTTCACAGCATCCTCGCCTTATTACGTATCCTATATGGTACCGTTCGGCGATGGATATGCACCTTTCTTTATGGGTAAGGTAGTGGATATGTTCCGCTTCCCGTTCTTCGACTATACCTGGCCGGAGTGGGTACCTTTCTGGGGTGGTCAGCAGGGAACATTCTTCGATCCTGTATTCAATTTTGCCGATGCCTGCGTCAGCGTGGGTATCATCTCCATGCTGCTCTTCTGCCGCAAGGAACTGGAGCAGCTCGGAGGTAATGACAAGAAGAAAGGGGAGAAGAAGGAGACTTCTGCTAACAAGGAAGATAAGAATTAGAAAGGAGGCATGAGAATGAAGAAGTTAATGATTTGTCTTGTGGCAGTGATGGCATTGCTTTTCTGCGTTTCATCCTGCAAGCCTTCCCTGCCTAGCGGTGTCTTGTCGAAGGGCAAGATGACGGATATTCTTTATGATTATCACCTGGCTCTGGCGATGGCACACATGGATGATAACGGCGACAAGGGACAGAGCCTGGCTTACCGCGAGGCGGTGCTCAGGAAGCACGATGTCACCTCTGCCGAGTTTGATTCTTCCATGGTTTATTATATGCGTCATACCGAACTGCTGGAGGATGTGTATAAGGACCTGACCGACCGTTACAACAACGAGATTACAGCCATGGGCGGTAGTGCCAAGGAGGGAGGAGAGTTTGCTAATCTCTCTGCCACCGGCGATACGGCTAATGTATGGAATCTCGCTACATCGATGGTGTTCATGCCTGTGAAGCCGTTCAATAGTACCAGCTTCGATATCAAGGTGGATTCTACCTTCCATAAGGGCGACCGCCTGATGCTCGATTTCGATGCGCAGTTCATCTACCAGGATGGTATGCGCAATGGTGTTGCGATGCTCGCAGTGCAGTTTGGTAACGACAGTATTGCCCAGCGTACCATCATGATTCAGAGTACCCAGCATTATTCGGTGGAACTCTCTGATGCTGATTCACTTGGCATCAAGAGCGTGAAGGGATACTTCATGCTGATGAATGACGATAACGGCACGGGTGTCTCTTCTCAGACCACCTTGAAGCTGATGTTCCTGGAGCATATCAAGCTGATTCGCATGCATCCGCAGAAGCCTGTGGCTGCACCGGCAGGAAGCTCTCCATCGGCATCATCCGATAGTCTTCGCAAGGATAGTGCTTCTTCGGATGGCAAACCGCTGAAGCCGCTCAGGGAAATGAAGCCGATGAAGGCTGAACCTCTCAAGATGAGATAGTGATGGAGGAGCTGAGAAGATGCGGTGCTCATACCGTGGTGCTTCCCGATGGCACCATCCTGCAGCAGGCTGTGGTGGAGATTGCCGAGGGTAGAGTAGTCAATTACTATGAGTTCCGAGAGGAGTTGCCTATGACCGAATGGCTGGGCGGAGAAATCAGGGTAGAGCGTGATGAGGAAGGCATCCTCTGCGCCCTATGGAACGGGAAAAGATTAAACAATAAACATTAAACAATAAACATTAATAATATGTTAAGCGTAGATCAATTAGAAGACAAGTTGATAGACTTGGCATTTGCTGAGGATATCGGTGATGGCGACCACACAACCTTGTGTTGCATTCCTGAGGACGCCATGGGTAAGAGCCATTTGCTCATCAAGGAAGATGGCGTTTTGGCAGGTGTAGAAATGGCTAAGAAGGTATTCGCACGCTTCGATCCTACCATGAAGGTAGAGGTTCTGTTGCAGGACGGTACCCACGTGAAGAAGGGCGACATCGCTATGATCGTAGAGGGCAAGACCCGTTCGCTGCTCCAGACTGAGCGTCTCATGCTCAACATCATGCAGCGTATGAGCGGTATCGCTACCATGACCGCCAAGTATGTGAAGCGCCTTGAAGGTACCAAGACTCACATCCTCGACACCCGTAAGACTACTCCAGGTCTCCGTATGTTGGAGAAGCAGGCTGTGAAGATCGGTGGTGGTATGAACCATCGTATCGGTCTCTTCGATATGATTCTCCTCAAGGACAATCACATCGATTTCGCTGGCGGTATTGATAACGCCATCGACCGTTGCCACGCTTATCTCAAGGAGAAGGGTCTCGATCTGAAGATTGAAATCGAGGTTCGCAGCTTCGATGAGCTCGACCAGGTATTGAAGCACGGCGGTGTCAACCGTATCATGCTCGATAACTTCTCTGTGCCTGATACCAAGAAGGCTGTGGATATCATCGCTGGCAAGTATGAGACAGAGTCATCTGGCGGTATCACCTACGATACCATTCGCGACTATGCTGAGCAGGGTGTTGACTTTATCTCTGTAGGTGCCTTGACACACAGTGTGAAGGGTTTGGATATGAGCTTCAAGGCTTGTGATTAATATAAATAAAGGTATATTTTATGAATAAGATTTTTGCTTCAGCCCTGATGGCTGTAGCTATGTTGGGCAGTGTCTCAGAGGCTGAGGCTTGCAGCAACTTCATCGTGGGCAAGAAGGCATCAGTAGATGGTTCGGTGATGTGTTCTTACAGTGCCGATGACTACGGAATGTTCCAGTACCTCTGCCATTATCCTGCGGCTAAGCATGCTAAGGGTGAGATGCGCAAGATTTTCGATTGGGACAGCAACAAGTATCATGGTGAGATTCCTGAGGCAGCCGAGACCTACAACGTAATCGGCAACATCAACGAGTGGCAGGTTACCATCGGCGAGACTACCTATGGCGGTCGTGAGGAGATGGTGGATTCTACCGGTATCATGGACTATGGTTCACTCATCTATGTAGCTCTCCAGCGCAGTAAGACGGCTCGCGAGGCTATCAAGGTGATGACCACCCTTGCCAATACCTACGGTTACAACTCTGGCGGTGAGACCTTCACCATCTGCGATCCTAAAGAGGCTTGGATCATGGAGATGATGGGTAAGGGTGCCGGTTCCAAGGGTGCTGTCTGGGTGGCACTCCGCATTCCGGATGATGCCATCTGTGCTCATGCCAACCAGAGCCGCATCGGCAAGTTCAATATGAAGGACAAGAAGAACGTGATGTATGCCAAGGATGTGGTATCTTTTGCCCGCAGCAAGGGCTGGTTCAAGGGCAAGGATGCTGATTTCTCCTGGAAGATGGCGTATGCCAAGCCTGATTTCTCAGGTCGTCGTTTCTGCGATGCACGTGCCTGGGCGATGCTGAACCACTTCTATGATATGAGTCCTTATCTGGATTGGGCACTCGGCAAGAATCCTGATGCGCAGGATATGCCTCTCTGGGTGGTTCCTAACAAGAAGGTGAGCGTGAAGGATGTGGAGGCTGTGATGCGCGACCATTACGAGGGTACTCCTCTTTCTGTAGCCGACGGTTCTGATATCGGCGGTGGTATCTGGGAGATGCCTTATCGTCCTACACCATTGATGTACAAGGTGGATGGCAAGCAGTATTTCAACGAGCGTCCTGTCAGCACCCAGCAGAGTGGTTTCGTATTCGTGAGCCAGATGCGTTCATGGTTGCCAAGAGAGATTGGTGGCGTGTTCTGGTTTGCCAACGACGATGCCAACATGGCTGCGTTCACTCCAGTATATTGCTCTATGACCGAGCGTCCTGAGTGCTACAATACTCCTGGTGTTGATGCGGTGCATTTCAGCAAGAAGAACGCTTACTGGGTTTGCAACATGACCAGCAATATGGTTTACCCTCGTTACAGCCTGATGTTCCCAACCTTGAAGGAGGTTCGTGATAGCTTGGACAACAGCTATTTCGCTGCTCAGGCAGGTGTTGAGAAGAAGGCTCAGGAGCTTTATGCCCAGAACCCACAGGCTGCTGTGAAGTATCTCAACGACTACAGTGTAGAGAAGGCTCAGCAGATGTTGGCTCGCTGGAACCAGCTTTTCGAGTTCATGGTGGTGAAGTACAATGATATGATCATCAAGCCAACCGATAAGAATGGTACCTTCAAGAAGACTCCATATGGTTTGGGTGCTACTCCAGTTCGTCCTGGTTATCCAGAGAAGTTTGCCAAGCAGCTTGTCAAGCAGAGTGGCGATAAGTTCCTGGTTCCTGAGGAGAAGAAATAATGGTTTTTGATTCTTGAGAATCAAAGATCCCGGAAAGTAAAAAGGGTCTATACGCCACCTTTTCATCGTGGCATATAGACCCTTGTCGTTTCTAATTTTCCTTTATCACTTCCACCTTCTTTTTTCTAGATGCCATCATGATGTATATGAGCAATGCAACGAATGCCACGAGGATGCAGATCATCTGGGTGGTATACTTCTCCGGCTCAATCCAAATCTCCTTGAAAAAGTCCAAACGACCAAGTACTTCCACTGGAACCCAGAACACGACAACCGTTGCGATAGCCATACGGATATTGGCTCCCCATGTGCTCAAACGCAACTGCTTTCGGAAGATGAAGAAACTACCTATCAGACAAGCTACGGCAACAACCGAAGTTACAGGATGATGGTCGCCGAGGAAATTCTTGTCGTAGCAGAACATCAACAGGAGATAGCTAGTCCAGAGAATCATGTTCAGTTCCATGAAGGTGACGATACTTGTATGATGCGTCATCGGACGGGCGGCAATCTCGTTCTTGCGGGAACGGAAGAGAACACGCTGCCACCAGTTGATGAAGTTACATCCGTTCTTGGTTGAGAAGATGTAGAGTACCATCACCATCATCCACATGCCGAAGGTGGCAGGGAGGAGGAGGTATTCAGGGCGGGTCACAACTTCACCATTCTCCATCTCCGGCTGTGTACCCCAGCGGGTAGCATAGTACTGGAACAGGAATTCTATCCAACCGGTCCAGAAGAGCAGACCTCCGAAAAGTCCCCAAAGAGTCTGTTTGGTGTCTCCCTTTACGAAGACACCGATTACTACCATGATAAGACCTGCCAACCCCATGAAGAAGGCTGAGTAATGCACAGCTTCAGGAGTCATCGTCTTATCCATTATCATCATCAGCGCATGTCCCAACGGCATGGTAAAGAGTACCACGAGGAACGAAGCGATGGATTTCCACCAATTCAATTGTTTCATAATGTTTAATGTTTATTGTTTGATATTGAATTACTTTAATTCATCTAAGTAATAACAATGTTTATAATTAAAATTAAATATTATCTTGAATCCGGCTGCAAAGGTACATATTTCTAAGAAGGTATGCAATACCTAAAAATAATGAAATACGCCAGGCGGGGAGAGTCAGCTTTCGTTCGGCTCTCCCAGATATTCAAAGATAACAGCTACCTGTCGGGGCGAAAAATATTGGCAGCCAACCAGGTATCCTTGCTTCGATGCCACGAAGCTTCAGCCTCTGCTGGCTTCATAGCATCTCATGAAATTCTCCAACCTGTATGTTCTGGCAGGTTGGGGGATTTAGTATTATTTGACCAATAATGATGTTAATTTCATTCAAATATTTGGCGTTATCAAGATTTTGCAGTATATTTGCATCCAAAAGAATTTAAATGTGAATCAAATGGTTAAGCATTTATTAAATTAGAAAATGTTTTATCATTCTTTTAACTAGAGTCACCCTTTGCGGCATGGATTTTAAAAACAGATGATTATGAAGCAGGTAGAAGAAAGATACATCAGCTTGCTGACCGAC